>Ga0206812_1008_pt1 | contig 71216 bp, 70 predicted proteins | sample Alteio_BWOrgCont_54_FD_152912 | JGI IMG/M metagenome (GOLD analysis project Ga0206812, IMG submission 152912) | Enriched cells from forest soil in Barre Woods Harvard Forest LTER site, Petersham, Massachusetts, United States -... | ecosystem: Environmental > Terrestrial > Soil > Temperate forest >... | reverse complement strand
CATGAGGTTAAAAGACCTGAGCATGAAACTGCGCAACGGCAACATCCAGGAGATGGAAAATGTGCCTGCTTACAAGCGCAAAGAAGTAGCCTTAAAAGAAACGCCTGCATCAGATGAAAGCCAGATATCAAGGTTTTCTCTATTATCAGATGACGAAGGAAATATTGAGATCAAAAACAATAACTCTTTCCTGCACGGGAATGTAGATTAAGATTTTTTAAATAGGATTTTGAAGAAAGCCGGTAATCAAATACCGGCTTTTTTGTTTTCACTTTTCCCATTTTTTTGTCGAACTAAAAAATGACAAATCTTTTGGGCAACTGCCACAACTACTATCCCGTATTTTTGTTGTATCAGCACAATTTGGTACCTAAAAACAAAAAAATGGAAAAATTAGCATTATTAGCCTGGCTGCAAGCCAAGCCAGGTATGGAACAGGAAGTAGCGGATTTTTTAAAAAGCGCATTGCCCCTGGCTGAAGCTGAACCGGGTACAGTTTCCTGGTATGCCTGGCAGATCGGCGAATCAACCTTCGGTATCTTCGATACATTTGAAGCTGAAGAAGGACGGGATGCACACCTCAACGGGCCGATAGCTGCCGCGTTAATGGCCAATGCCGACAGGTTGCTTTCAAAGCCGCCGCTTATCGAAAAACTGACCATCCTGGCAGCCAAATAGGTGTTAATTATAAAAGCCGCCCCGATTTATCAGGGCGGCTTTTTCTTTAGTTAAAATCTTGATTATATAAGGTTGCTTTTTATATAGGTAATGCTTTTTGTGATACTATCAAAAGGATCGCCGGGGCAAGTATCCTGCTCTACAAATACGTATTTTACCCCTGCGGTATTGGAATGGGATAATATCTTCTTAAAATCAACTATCCCGTTACCTACTTCAGTAAACATTTGTTTAGGTGTATTGTCCATATCCTTTAAATGCAGCAATGGGAACCGGCCTGGATTTTCATTGAATACAGCTATTGGGTCTTGCTTGGCTTTTGTCATCCAATAAAGGTCCATTTCCATTTTTACCAATTTTTTATCAGTGTTTTTCAATAGAGTTTCATACGGGTATTTCCCATCTTCCTGTATAAACTCAAAATCGTGGTTGTGGTAGCAAAGCTGTATGCCTGCTTTTTTACAGGTTTCACCGGCTTTGTTAAGGTCTTCGGCCACTTGCTTGTAATGATCAAGGCTGCCGCGCTCTGATGGGGCCAGCCATGCGCATACCATGTATTTTAAACCTACTTCAGCAGCATCATCCACTGCTTTGTCCCAGCCGTTTAGTATAGTACCCTTTGGTGCTTCTCCGCTCGTTTTTTCTTCACCCAATCTGTAATGGCAGCTTGGTACGATCAAACCATTTTGTTTTGCCAGTGCCGAAAATGCCTTGCCATCCAATCCATAAAATTTCCCATCGCCATAACTGGTTTCAATAGAGTTATAGCCTATTTGCGCTACTTTGGCTAATGTCGCTGCGGGATCTTTTCCCATAGCATCACGCACGGTATATAATTGCAGCCCGATATATTTTTTATCGTAGGCAAATAGTTTGGGTGCTACCAGCAATCCAGCTGACAGCACGGCCGAAGTTTTTAAAAACGAACGTCTGGAAGTCATAAAATAGTTGTTTAAATTGGTCAATGTGTAAATGTAACGCAATAACTTTATTTAATAAAGACCAAATTGTTTTTGATTTGTTTTAGATCTGCGAATAAACGGTGGGCGCTATCATGGTTGATGTGATCTTTGATACCAGCTTAGCATCCGCGTACTCGGGTACCGCACTTATCTTTTTCCATTCATCGTCGGCACCAAAAACCTTCCAATGACTGTCGTGTGCTGCCATATCATCAAATGTGACCATGTAAGTTAAGTTTGGCCGAAGCGGGCCAATCAAAGTTTCGCCAAAGAATACGGGATTAAAACCGAGGCGCTTAAAAATATCTATCTCGCCCTGGCTGTTAAACATTTCAATTTTCTTTTTCCCTGCGCTTTCAGATGCACTTTGATATTGGCGCAATTCAAAAATGCGCGGCTGTTTTGCCGGTACAGCCATTTCGGGCATGTGTGCAAATGCTTTATGCAGCGAACTTTCTATACGTTCATAAGCAGGCTCAGTTGCCGGTGCGTTTAGATATGCTAAACCCTGATCCTGGTAAACTTTGTCATTATCCAGGTTATCGCTCATCTGCAAAAAATCGGCTAACCCGTTAAATGAGATAAGCACATATATTTTGGTTTGACTCTCGGGTTTTAGTTCTGTAAATACGCCAACTGCCCTGATGCCTAAACGGTTTATTGCCGGTATGGCCGCGTCTTTCAGGTAAGCCTCTACCAGCTTCTGCTGAGTGTCGTTCTTTAAATAATAAACACGCAGTTCATAAAACTCAATTGCAGCTGTTTTAGGGTCCGTGGTGGGAGATGCCATGGCTGTAGCAGGGATTATTGTTGCAGCGGCTCCTGCCAGCAGGGATGCTTTCACAAATGAACGTCTTTCCATTTTATAATGATGGTTTAAAAACACAAGATAGTTTTTATCGCGGATTAAAATAAATTTAAACCGGGTGTTTTAGTATGTAGTTAATCTGATCAAAATCTGTACCTTAGCTCATAACCTTTAAACTTTCACGATGGCAACAACAACAGCGCCGGTAATAAAACATCGTATCGAATCCATTGATATATTGCGTGGCCTGGTCATGCTGATCATGGCGATAGATCATATTCGTGATTTTTTCCACCAGGGTCACCCGGAACCAACCGACCTGGCTGTAACCACACCCATTTTATTTTTTACACGCTGGATCACCCATTTTTGTGCGCCTGCTTTTGTGTTTCTGAGTGGTATGTCGGCTTATTTAGCGGGTACGCGCCGTACAGAAAATCAGTTAAGTATATTTTTGGTTAAACGGGGCTTATGGCTCATCGTAGTTGAATTGGTGCTGATAACTTTAGCCATCACACTCAATCCGTTCTATAACGTTTTAATTTTACAGGTGATATGGGCCATCGGTGGGAGCTTTATATTGTTAGGCTTGCTGATATGGGCAAGGGCATCGTTGCCGGTTATAGGTATCATAGGGGTTATTATATTTTTCGGACATAATATACTCGACCATGTAGACCCGGGTGCAATTTCCAAAACCTTTGCCTGGCGACTGCTTTTATCAGCCCAGGGATTTGGTGCATATTACCCTCTTGGGGCCAACAGGGGCATCCTTATGGCGTATGCACTTTTACCGTGGACGGGTGTAATGCTGGTAGGCTATGTTTTTGGTTCGCTTTACAAAAGCACGGTTAATGTGGCGAGGCGTAGAAAAATATTACTGTATTCGGGTTTATGGCTGCTGCTGCTTTTTTTTGTATTCAGGGCCTTTAATATTTACGGCGATCCGTCTCCGTGGTCAGTTCAAAAGACCTTGTCTTTGAGTATCATATCCTTCTTTAATGTCACCAAATACCCTTGCTCGTTATTGTATTTGGGGATGACGATCGGTACTAGTTTGGTTATACTTTCGTTAACTGAACATGTTAAAAATAAATTTACTTCTATACTGATCATATTCGGCAATGTACCATTCTTCTATTACCTGTGCCATTGGTACCTGATCAGGATATTTACTGTCATTGTGTTTTTTGCGCAGGGTTTTAACACCAGCCAGATAGTTGACCCAAAACAGCCCGTCCTTTTTCAACCCAATGGAATGGGTTTTAACTTATTTGGAGTTTATGTAATATGGTTCCTGGTAATGGCAATTTTGTATTGGCCATGCAAATGGTACAGCAATTACAAACGGACGCATCAGCAATGGTGGTTAAGCTATATTTGATCAGTTTAAATATACTGCTCAATCACTTGCTTTAACTGGCTTGCCTGCACCACGCCGCTTTGCCGCCACTTGGTTTCACCTTTTTTAAACAGCATCAGGGTGGGTACGCTCTGTATTTTATAAGCGCTTGCAGCCGAAGGGTTTTTGTCGATATCTATTTTGATAATGGTAACCTTATCGCCCATTTGATCCTTTACATCTTTGAGTATAGGCGGCATCATTTTACATGGGCCGCACCACTCTGCCGAAAAATCGATCAGTACAGGTTTGTCAGCATTTATGATCTCCTGGAAATTTGCCATTGTTGTGTTCCTCCCGGTTAGTTAACGCATAAAACAATAATACGTTTTTTATTATTCAATAAGTTTGCAATTACTAATATTTTTAGCTAACTTAGTAGTTCAGTTTGGTACTGGATAATCATCTGGTTAATCCCATTCAAAAGCTTTTTTTAAACTAACATGCCACCTGTTTTTCCGCAGATCGGCATTCCATCATATAAAATAAACCTGGTTATTTGCGATAAATAACCAAAATCGTTCTTTGAAATTTTAGATAATACACTACTGAACCTGATCAGTGGTCATTCATCACCTTGGGCCGGTCAGTATGTTTAAAAAAATTGTTATCCGATAGCCAGTCTGCCAAACGTTGCGGCCAGGTGTTGACGGCTTTTAGTTTGGACCGGCTGCCCATATTAAAACCGTGGTCGCCCCTTTCCAGGATATGCGCCTCGACAGGTACTTTTGCTGCGCGATAGGCCTGCAATAACTTCACTACTGATGGTGAACAGCACAGATCATCATCCGCTGCCAGCAGGAAAGCCGGTGGGGCATCAACAGGCACCGTGTCGGGAATAAATAACGGGCCGGGATAGATCTGGATAATGAAATCAGGCCTGGCGTTCTGAGCGTCAATCAGGTCAGATCTTTTTAAGTAACTCTTATCATTATCAAAAGCAACCATATCCACCACCTCGCCGCCCGCCGAGAAACCCATCATGCCAACTCGGTTGGGGTCTATACCCCATTCTTTGGCGCGTGAGCGCACTAACCGCATGGCCCTTTCACCATCCTGTTTGGCATGCACTTCTATTTTATAGGGCGAATTGGTATCGCGGCCAAGTCTGTATTTCAATACAAAAACAGTTACACCCAAATCGCTCAGAAACTTAGCTGGCTCAATGCCCTCAGCATTAAAAACCAGTAAGCGATGCCCGCCACCCGGACAAATAACCACTGCCGAGCCATTGGCCTTATCCTTAGGCGGCAGGAACACAGTGAGCGATGGGTTGTTGATGTTTTTTACCCAATAGTCTTTAGCTTGCTCGGGTACATCTTTCAATTTCTCAAAACCAGGCGCACCATTTTCCCAAAGGGGAATCACAAAACTCGATTGTGCTTTTAACGCTGCAGGTAAAAGACAAATGAGATAAGCAATGAAAAAAAGTTTTCTGATCATAAAGGTTAAATATTCTGTTTTTAATTCAGGGTTATGCGTTGGGTTCCCCTCTCGAGAGGGGCAGGGGTGTGTTATTCCATATGCATGGCGAATAACACACCCCGCCACTCCACAGTCCTTCGCGCCCCCTCTCAAGAGGGGATTTATTTATTACAACTTATCCATCTCGCTTTTCACAAACTCAGCCAGCTCTTTAACATAAGCCGCGCTGAAATCAAATTTGATACCCGCAGTTTCGTATATCTCTTTAATGGTTTTGGTATAGCCGAGTTTAAGGGCATCCAGGTATTGCTGTAATCCTTTTTCGGGATTTTCCTTGTAGTTTTTCCATACGGCTATCGCGCCTAATTGGGCCATACCATATTCGATATAATAAAACGGCACCTCGAAAATATGCAGTTGTTTTTGCCATAAATTCGCTTCCGCTTCTCGATGCTCGCTCCAATCGGCAAAACCTTCGCCAAAGGGCTCATATATTTGCAGCCAGGCATCTGTACGCTGCTGATCGGTATGATCTGGGTTGGTATATATCCAATGTTGAAACTGATCTACCACAGCTACCCAGGGCAGGGTTTTCAGCACATCAAAAAGCTGATCGCGTTTGGCGCGTTTCAGGTCTTCTTCGTTATCAAAATAAACATTCCAGTTATCCATGGAAATTAGCTCCATCGACATGGAAGCCAGTTCTGCTACTTCCGAAGGGCAATGTTTAAAATCGTTAAGCTCCAAATCAGCAGTAAGGAAGGTATGCACAGCATGACCACCCTCATGTACCATTGTGGTCAAATCCCGGAAGGTATTAGCTGAATTCATGAAGATGAACGGTGCGCCGGTTTCAGCCAATGGAAAATTATAACCTCCGGGCGCTTTGCCCTTGCGACTTTCCACATCAAACAGGTTATTTTCTTTCATGATCTCCAACCGTTCACCCAAATACCGACTGATATTACTAAAGCATTGAATAGACTTCTCGATCAGCTCATTACCATTCTGAAAAGGTTTTAAAGCGGGCTTGCCCGAAATATCTACATCCAGGTCCCAGGGTTTAAGGCTATCTAATGCTAAGGCCTTTTTTCTTTTCTCAGCTTGCTCGTGAAGAATGGGAACTATTTCTTTTTCAATCGCTTCATGAAAAGCATAGCAATCCTGTGGCGTATAATCAAAGCGGCCCAATGCCTGGAACATATAATCCCTGAAATTTTCAAACCCGGCATTTAGAGCTACTTTGTGCCTCAAAACGCGCAGTTGATCAAACAGCTGGTTAAGCTGCTCTTTATCCTGTAACCTGCGACTGGTTATCTTTTCCCAAACTTCCTGCCGTTTGCTTCGGTCGGTATCTTTCAAAAATACGGCTGCTTGTTCTAAAGTAAACTCCTTGTCACCAATATGTACCGACATAGAACCAGTGATGGATTGGTATTTTTGCTGCTCCACTTGTATCTCGGTTTGCAATGGAATGTTTTCTTCCCTGAATAACTCAAGCGATTTTTTTACACCACGCAGATAGATGAAATATTTGTCGTGGTCAAGTTTGTCCACCCATTCGCTGTTTACCAGTTTTTTATTTAGTTCGTTGGCATAAGGCGCTATCTTTGGTTCGATCTCCGTAGCATAATACTGGAACTTTTGTAGCAGTTCTTCGCTCATCGTATCGCAGGTCATGCGGATGTAGCGCCAGGCAAAATCCTCTTCTAAAGCAGCGCTTAACTCACTTACATCGTGTAGCCAGTGCTCCAGTTCTTCGACCGAATTGATAGGGCGTTCGGTTAACTCTTTAAAAAGCGGCTCCAGTGTTTCCCATTTAATTTCGAGGTTCTCGGGCAGGTATGTTCTTGTTTTTTTGTGGATCATAATTATGGATGTGCGTATATGCAGATATGCAAATATGCAGATTAGTGGGGAAGTGGGAAAGGCATAAACATGAAAAAGTCATGCCGAACTTGTTTCGACATCCCACAAGCTAAGTGACCGTTATGCTGGCGAACTGTCCTGTGAGGTGCCGAAACAAGTTCGGCATGACATTATTAATTAAATAGACTTCTTATACAACGTCTCCGACATCAGTTTTATCCCATCTTTATAAGAAGTCGGTTTAAAATTAAAGGCATCCTCAAATTTATCCGAGTTGAAATTGTAATCGTGGTTGTACTGATAATACATTTCAACTAATTCGCTTGTCATTTTACTAAACAAGCCTACTAGTCTTAGCATAAATTTATTGGCTGCCATATATTTCGGCTCCCTGCCATAAATGCCTGATGCCATCTCAATAAATTCAATTCCTTTTAATGGCGCTGCTGTTGGCATGTGCCAAATCTGGTTGTCGCTATCAGGATTTTGGCCGAGCAAAAACATGCCTTTACCCATATCCGGGATATAGCTAAAATTGTGCAGTTTACTAGCGTCTCCCAGCCATTGTGACTTCTGTCCTTTCATCAGTTTGGCCAATACCATAACATCCATCACGCCGTTGCCGCTTTCAGTTCCATAAAAATCAGCGCCCCTGGCAATGCTTGCTCTGATATTACCTGCTTTAGCCTCATCCATTAATTGAGTGGCTATTTTAGCACGAATCCCGCCTTTAACACTGCTTGGGTGATAAGGTGTTGTTTCCAGCATAGGGCCGTTAACTAATCCGTAGCTATAAACATTATCGAAGAAGATCAATCTTGCACCGGTTTCTTTACCAAGATTGATAAAGTTTTGCATAATAACGGGCCATTGTTCAGCCCATACTTTTTTGTCATAAACCAACCCTGCGGTTAAATAGATTACCGTTGAACCTTTTGAGGCTGCCAGTAATTCATTGTAGTTAAGCAGATCGGCTTTTTGCCAGGTAATGTTTTTCCCTTGTGGCTGGATAGGCTTGCGACTAACCAGGCGGATTGTTTCGTTGTTGCTCAATAATTCGCGGGTGAGTGCATTGGCTACTGGCCCGCCGGCTCCTAATATGGTGTGCATATCTTTTTCTGTTTTGATTGATACAAATGTACAGGAGCTTAATCGCCCAAAACGTTAACAAAAGATAAGAAAAACAGTGTGTAGACTAAGCGCTTATTTTCATTATCCGTCGGCGAATGCGTGATAATGAAACGGGGGTGATGCCTAAAAAATTAGCTATATAATGCTGTGGGATACGTTGTAATACCTCGCCGCCGGTTTCCAGCAATTGGTTGTAACGTTCCTCGGGGGTTTGGGTTACAAATGACGACATACGGTCTTCGTAACACAACAAGTAAAACTCAGCTACCAGCCTACCAAAACGCTCCATTTTATGCCCAATTAACGGGTTGGCGTAAAGTAGTTGCAAATTGCTATAGTTAAGGACGACGATTAGTGTGTCTTCCAGGGTTTGTATATAATTGGAACAAGGCTGGCGGGTTAAAAAACTTTTATAGGAACTCACAAATTCATTTTCAAAACTAAAATAGTTTGTAATTTCTTCGCCATCCTTTACATAGAAATATCTTACAGATCCTTTTACCACGAGCCCGATATGATTAGCGATCATACCCGGCTCAATGAAATTTTGCTTTTTCTTCAAGGCAATTAACTCCAGGAGGGGCATTAAAACCTGCCATTCCGTTTCATTTAGCGGAACAAACATTTCTACCTGCTGCCTGAATTTATTTAGTGCGGTTACAGTATCCATGAGGTAAAGGTAACAAATTCGATATCGAACATCCGAATCAAATTACCTGATCCACAACCTGTCCAACAAAAAGAAAACGGCAAATACTACGCTGGCTATGCCATTGGTGGTCATAAAGGCGAAATTAACCCGGCTAAGGTCGTTCGGTTTTACCAAACGGTGCTGGTAGATCAGCATCGCGCAGAAGAAGGCTATCCCTACATAATATGGCCAGCCAACTACAGTGAAAATGGCAGGCATAATAATAAAGGCCGCTGAAAGAATATGCAAAAAACTGGATAAACGTAGTGCGTTAACCTTACCCAACCAGGCCGGTATCGAATGTAGGTGCTCATTGCGGTCGAAGTCCTCGTCCTGTAAGGCATAGATGATATCAAAGCCGCTTACCCAGCACAATACCGATAGTGAGAAGAATATAGGTAATAAAGCAAATTCGCCGGTCACCACCAAATAAGCTCCAATGGGTGCTAATGAAAGCCCTAAACCCAAAACCAAATGACAAAGCGCAGTAAATCTTTTGGTAGCGCTATAGCCCAACACCACCAGCAAAGCTATCGGCGAAAGATAAAAGCAAAGCGGGTTGATGAACCAGGTAGTAATAATAAACAATGCGCAGTTGATCAAAGTAAAAGTCAAAGCGGAGGCCGGACTTATCCTCCCTGCCGGGATATCGCGTACCTTGGTGCGCGGGTTTTTGGCATCAATATCCCTGTCGAGATAGCGGTTAAATGCCATGGCAGAATTACGTGCGAAAACCATGCAAAACAGCATTAATACCAATTTTTGCCATTCGAAATGATGCTCAGTAGTGGTCACCGCCAAAAAGAAGCCGATAAAGGCAAACGGCATTGCAAATATGGTATGCGCAAAGGTGACTAATGAAAGATATTTTTTCATCTTGATTTTATAGTTCCCCTCTCGAGAGGGGTAGGGGTGTGTTCTACAATATGCTATTAAATATTACGATCTCTTGTTATAAAGTTTACTCTTGAGAAGCTTCCTGTTTCAATATATACGTTTCAATTGTTCTTAACACATTCACCATATCCTTTCTGACCTCCTGTTCCGTAAAACGCATAATGGTTAAATTGTATTTTTCAAGTTCTTGTTCTCTCAATAAATCCAGTTTGTAGGTTTCTTCATGAGTATGATATTGTCCATCTATCTCAATAACTAAATTTAATTCATAGCAATAGAGATCTACAATATAATTCAATAATGGCTTTTGACGGTGAAAATCATAGCCATACATTTTTTTATTGTTTAATTCCTTCCAAAGTAAAACCTCGCCTAACGTACTGTCGTTTCTTAGTTTACGCGCTAATTCTTTTAGCTTAGGGTTGTACGGTATGATTTTTCGCTTCATTAATTACACACCCCTGCCCCTCTCGAGAGGGGAAACCCATTCAGGCACTTCAAACTTCCTGTTTATTCCATCAATAAAATTTAAAACTTCGTCATGCCCCAGTTGCGTTTCTGCTGAAGTGAAAAAGCAATCGGGTACTTCATCAAAGGTAGCTAATAATGCCTTTTTAAACTTAGCAACATTCTGATCAGTTTTTACGGTTGATTGTTTGTCCGTTTTGGTGAAAACCAGTACAAATGGCAGCCCTTTTTCGCCCAGCCAATTGCAAAACTCCAGGTCGATCTTTTGTGGTTCAAGGCGGCTGTCGATCAGCGCCATCACACATTGCAGGCTTTCGCGCTTATCCAGGTAGCTGCGGATAAATTTGTTCCAGTCTTCCTTTTTGCTCTTTGATATTTTGGCGTAACCGTAACCAGGCAAATCGACGATATACCAGCTATCGTTGATCAAAAAATGGTTGATCAGCTGTGTTTTACCTGGCGTTTGCGAAGTTTTGGCTAACCCCTTTTTGCCTGTCAGCATATTGATGAGGGATGATTTCCCTACATTTGACCGACCAATAAAAGCATATTCGGGCTTTACCGGTGGCGGTAGTTTGGATATCTGGGTGTTGCTGCAAATGAATTCGGCAGATTTTACAATCATGCTGCAAAGATAGTGATTAGAGATTAGTTGATTGGAGATTAGTTTGGGGCGTACTTTTGGAGTAATATCATTTCATTGTAACTGTATTGCCTAATCGCTAATTTACTAATCTCTAATCGCTATCTTTGATGTTTAAACATATATTATTATGGAAGATTACAAAGTACCGGCAAATACCCGCATCGGTCACGTTCATTTAAAGGTAAGTGATCTGCAAAAATCACTTGATTTTTATTGCGGCTTGCTCGGTTTTGAATTGATGATGAAGTATGGCGACCAGGCTGCTTTTATATCAGCAGGGGGATACCACCATCATATCGGGTTGAACACCTGGCACAGTAAGGGTCAGCCACCAGCACCCGAAACTGCTCCTGGATTATATCATACAGCTATTCTATATCCTGAACGCAAAGACCTTGCTATTATCTTAAAACGACTCATCGACGCCAAATATCCCATCACCGGCGCATCCGATCATGGCGTATCAGAAGCAATTTACTTGGATGACCCGGATGGTAATGGCGTTGAACTGTATTGGGACAGGCCCAAAGACCAATGGCCATTAGATGATAACGGCGACTTGACCATGTTTACCAAAGCATTGGATGTGCATGGGTTGCTGGCGTTAGCGAAGTGAGAAATTAAAGCTTCTTTCTAAGTTGTAGTGCGTGGATAATTGCGTGGATAATATATAGGGGAAACGATTCGAACAAACATACTCCTGGGTAAAAATTATACCGGATTACCAAACTGAATCAGGTACCCGTTATTATCATAAATTGCAAATTCTCTCATGCCGTAATCAAATGTCTCGATAGGATAACATATTTTTACCTTGTCTTTTAACTGATCAAAAACGCTGTCCGCATTATCGGTTTGTATGTAGAATGAACCTGTGAAACAAGGTTTTTCAAACGTCAAGTGAGAATTTGGATAAGCGATCATTATTTCTACCTCGTCACGCGACATGGATACCCAACCCCAATCATCCATAAAATTATTGCAAGTGAATCCCAATACGGTTGTATAAAATTTTACCGTTTCCTTAACCTGTTTGGTATATAGTGTGGGTGCTAATGATTTTAAAGTCATTACATTAAAGTTTTCCTAAAACTACAATTTTCAAAATAATAATCCCAAATCCCAACTACCCGCGTCACAACATGTGTTTATACAAACCTTTCAACTTTACAACCTTCCAACATTACAACAATTCACGCTATCTTTGCCCCAATGAGCAAAACCGTTACTCCTTATACCGATGAGCAGGGCACCAAAAAACAGCAGGTGGCCGAAATGTTCAATAATATTTCCAAAACTTACGATTTCCTGAATCATTTTTTGTCGCTGGGTATCGATGTCATCTGGCGTAAAAAGGCCATTAATGAGCTGAAGAAAGATCAACCCAAACTGATACTGGACGTTGCTACCGGCACGGGCGATTTCGCTTTTGAGGCGCTCAAAATATTAAAGCCCGAAAAAATAATCGGCGTGGATATATCGCGCGGAATGCTGGATATCGCCGAACAAAAGATAGCTAAACGCAACTTAAACAGCCAATTTGAAGTAAAACTGGGTGACTCGGAAAGGCTGCCTTTCACCAATGATGAATTTGACGCGGTTACGGTTGCCTATGGTGTACGTAATTTTGAGAATCTGGAAGTTGGGATAGGGGATATTTTCCGCGTAATAAAACCGGGGGGCAAGGCGGTAATATTGGAGTTTTCAAAGCCAAAAGTGTTCCCGGTGAAACAGTTGTATAACTTTTATTTCAATTATATAACACCGGGTATCGGTAAGCTGTTTTCCAAAGATGCCAGGGCTTATACCTACCTGCCCGAGTCGGTAGCGGCTTTTCCTGACGGGAAAGACTTTACCGGTTTAATGGATAAGGTGGGCTTTAAACATACCAAATGCAGGCCGTTAGCGTTTGGTATCTGTTCAATATATACAGGCGTTAAATGAGTTTAAAAAAGTAAGGGCGGTGCAATTCCCCTCTCGAGAGGGGTAGGGGTGTGTTCTAAGCATTGCGTAGAAACCCACCCCTGCTACCACACAGCCCTGCACACCCCCTCCCAAGAGGGGAACAAAAATATATACAGGCGTTAAATGAGTTTAGAAAAGTAAGGGCTGTACGATTCCCCTCTCGAGAGGGGTAGGGGTGTGTTCTAAGCATAGCATAGAAACCCACCCCGCTACTTCACAGGCCACGCGCACCCTCCATGGAGGGGAATTATAAATTATGAATAAAATCAGTTACCTGATCATCATTCTTCTCATTTTTTGCAGCAAAAGCCTTTTTGCACAGGCCCCGGCATGGGGTGGCAACGCCGATCAGAATGATGTCAGTTTCGGATTTACTTTTCAATATGTGAACAGCTATCTCAAAATAGACAAGAAGCCCAATTGGCGCCAACCATTCTTCGATCCGGGGGTAGGTCATTTAATTACCGATTATGTGAATAGCATCTATTCAAACAATTCACCGGGTTTTGCCGTCGGTTTTATTGCACGTTATCGTTTGGATGAGCACCTGGAAGTCCGTACCACACCCGGATTGGTTTTTGCCGACAGGGATTTGAGCTATACTTACGCCACACCATCCGAGGATGTCAATAAACCGATCCAGGCCACCATGATCGAGTTCCCGGTATCATTAAAACTAAAGTCAGACCGTATCCAGGATTTCAGGGCCTATATATTGGGTGGTGTTAAATATTCAGAGGCCATTGGTGCAAAAAGGAATGTTCCCGGCACTGACCCGCTTCAGCAATTGGTAAGAAATAAGAATGGGTTCGGTTCTTATGAAGTGGGTATGGGTTGCGATATTTATTTTGAATATTTTAAGCTTTCGCCCGAAATTAAATTATCCAATTCGTTTGGTAACCTGCTGATACCGGAGGACAACCCTTATGCAACTCCCATCAATAAATTATCATTGCACACGGTTACATTTAGCCTATTGTTTGAGTAGTCTTCCCGACTTTCAGACTAAAAAGACAATTGTATCACTGAAAATCCCTAATTTCGTTCACGATATAAATACCTATGTCTAAAATAGCATTAATTACAGGCGCCACCGCAGGGATCGGTGAAGCTTGTGCACACGTATTCGCCCGAGAACGTTACGACCTGATATTGACAGGCCGGAGGGCTGACAGGCTCGAAAAATTAGCATACCAATTAAATAAGGAATATAATGTTGAAGTAGCTGTTTCGTCATTCGACGTAAGGGACCGCGATGTGGTGATCAGCAAGCTGGAAGAATTACCCGCCGAATGGAAAAAAATCAATGTGCTGGTAAATAATGCGGGCTTAAGCATGGGGCTCGATCCCATACAGAAAGGCAGCTATGATGATTGGGAAACGATGATCGACACTAATATAAAAGGATTGCTGTATGTGAGCCGTGTAGTATCCAACTGGATGATCAACAATGGCTTTGGGCACATCATCAACCTTGGTTCAATAGCCGGGAAAGAAGTATATGCAAATGGCAATGTATATTGCGCCAGCAAGCACGCGGTTGATGCCTTAAATAAAGGGATGCGTATAGACTTGCTTCCCTACGGGATAAAAGTTACGGCAGTACACCCCGGAGCGGTAGAGACAGAATTTTCTGAAGTACGTTTTAAAGGGGATAAGGCAAGAGCGAAAAAGGTGTATGAAGGTTTTGAGCCTTTAGTAGCGATGGACATTGCCGAAACGATATGGTTCGCGGTATCGCGCCCGGCTCATGTTAATATTAATGAATTAACGGTGATGCCAACCGCGCAGGCCACGGCAACCAATATTTTTAGAAAAAGCGGTTAGCCCCACCCAACCCTCCCCGGAAGGGAGGGCTTTAAAAAGTCTCCCCAACAGGGGGAGATTTAGAGGGGGCTTAATTAAATAAATCAGTAATTCAATAATTAAATACCATGTCTTTAATTACCACAATAGATCAGGATATCAAACAAGCGATGTTAGGCAAGCAGGAAGCAAGGCTCAGAGGCTTGCGCGCCATCAAATCAGCTTTACTGTTAGCGCGCACAGAAAAAGGCGCATCTGAAGATATCTCGCAGGAAACCGAAATTAAAGTGTTGCAAAAGCTGATCAAACAACGTAAAGAATCAGCAGATATCTATAAGGCGCAGAACCGGGAGGATCTTTATCAGATAGAGGTGGAAGAAATGGAGGTGATAGAAGTCTATCTGCCTAAACAAATGGCGCCCAGCGACGTAGAAGCATATTTAAAGGAACTGATTGGCAGGGTAGGCGCTACATCGGTAAAGGATATGGGGAAAGTTATGGGTGCAGCCAATAAAGAACTGGCCGGTAAGGCTGACGGAAAAACGATATCAGAGATCGTGAAACAATTATTAGGATAAATAATGGCATTAATTGTTGTAACTCAATTTCAATAAACTATTTTTATAGCGGATAAATTCAGGTTGATCCGGGATACGGCTACAGGGTGATAATTTTATACTTAACTTTTACAATTATTTATGGATTTCGTGCTTAAAGAGGAACATGGCTATAGTTACATCGATGAGGGCGAAGGTGAAATATTGTTGCTGCTACACGGTTTAATGGGTGCGTTAAGTAACTGGGATATGGTGATCGAAGATTTCAGTAAGGAGTACCGTGTTATTATACCTATACTGCCAATATATGATCTGCCACTGCTAACTACAGGTGTAAAAACGATGGCAAAGTATGTACACAAATTTGTTAGGTATATGGGGATTACGGATTTCACCATACTTGGCAATTCTTTAGGCGGCCATGTAGGGTTAATCTACTGTCTCAATCATCAGCCCCTGGTTAAGGCCTTGGTGCTTACAGGCAGTTCGGGCTTATATGAGAATGCCTTTGGCGGAACGTTCCCCCGTAGAGAAAATTATGATTTTGTAAAGGAAAAGGTGGAATATACTTTTTACGATCCGAAAACTGCAACAAAAGAATTGGTTGATGATGTTTTTAAAACTATTAACGACCGCCACAAGGTGATCAGGATATTAGCGATGGCCAAATCAGCTATACGCCATAATATGTCAAAGGATCTGCATAAGATTCATATCCCGGTTTCGTTAATATGGGGTAGGAATGATAAGATTACACCACCCGAGGTAGCAGTAGAGTTTAACCAGCTATTGCCTGATTCGGACTTACAGTGGATAGATCACTGCGGACATGCACCTATGATGGAGCACCCGGAGGAATTTAACCGCTTGTTAAGGAGATTTTTAGAAAGAAATAAAGAAAAAGTATAATTATGCTTGCGATTGAATTAGTTGCCAACGCGATACTACCGGTGCATACTTCTGATACTATTCAGAAAGTATTGGACCGTATGATAGAGTTTCGGGTAAGGCACCTGCCAATTGTAAACGAGGACCAGTTCCTGGGCCTGGTGGCCGAAAATGATCTTATTGCAGAAACGGATAACCAGGTAGCCATTGGCGCACTTGCGCTGTCGCTTGTAAACCCTTATGTGCTCGAAGACCAGCATATTTATGATGTGATCCGCCTGTTTTATGAACAGCAATTAACGGTTGTGCCGGTGCTGGATTTGAAAAAGAATTATCTGGGACTGATCTCCATCAATAATATGGTTGATTATTTTGCCAGTCTTACCTCGGTTACCGGTCCTGGTGGTATTATTGTGTTAGAGATCAGTAATAAAAATAACTCGCTGGCCCACATGGCACAGATCGTGGAATCAGATAACGCGCAGATATTGAGCTCCTATGTGAGTACCTTCCCGGATTCTACACGTATGGAAGTAACTCTCAAAGTAAACAAAGTGGATATATCGGCTATCATAGCAACGTTTTTACGGTACGAGTACAATATAAAAGCTACTTTTAATCATACCGGAGATAATGACAACTCAAAAGATCGTTTTGATTCATTTATGAATTACCTGAATTTGTAAGAAGTCCATAGTCGATGGTCAATAGTCCATAGACTTATCAATAACATACTATTACAACTATGGACCATAGACTCAGCTATGGACTCCCAATAATGACCAATGAAAATAGCAATTTACGGCAGGCCATTTAATGAACCAACGGTAATACCCTACATACAGCAGGTGTTTGACGTGCTTACCCAGCATAAGGTCGGTATTTATGTTCACCAACAACTTCATGACTATTTAAACGGCAAATTAAAGGCGGTAAAATATGATATCCTAAAAGATCATGATTACCTGCGCGAATCCATCGATGTGCTGATCACATTAGGGGGGGATGGTACCATGTTGGATGTGGTTACTCTGGTCCGTGACTCAGGCACCCCGGTTATCGGTATTAATTTTGGTCGACTGGGTTTCCTGGCGAGTGTAAACAAAAGCGACATAGCCGCCGCGATTTATGCCGTGGTAAATAAAGAGTTTACGATTGACAGCCGCGAATTGCTGCAAATTGAAACAGAAGAAAAGATATTTGGTGATGATAATTTCGCGCTGAACGATTTTACCATCCATAAACGTGATGATTCAGCCATGATCACGATGCATGCCTCCCTCGATGGGGAATTTTTAAACTCCTACTGGGGCGATGGTATTATCATCTCCACATCAACAGGCTCTACCGCTTATTCTCTGAGCTGTGGGGGGCCTATTATTTTCCCTCAATCAAACAGCATTGTGGTGACGCCTATTTCTCCCCACAACCTTAATGTGCGCCCTATCGTATTACCTGATAGCTGCACGCTTAGTTTTGACGTAGAATGCCGGAGTGCCAATTACCTGGTATCATGTGATTCGAGGACGGCAATTATTGAAAAAACGATGAAATTTCACATACGTAAGGCGAAGTTCCGGCTAAATCTGATCCGTTTAAATAATGAAAGTTATTTGTCAACGTTAAGGAACAAACTATTGTGGGGATTGGATGCCCGCAATTATTAAATTTTATTAATGCCCAAATTTGCAATCTTTTTACTCCTCGTTTTTATTTCCTTTGATCTGCAGGCCCAAAGCTGGGAGTTAGGCGGCTCTGTTGGCGCAGCAGGCTATATGGGCGATCTTAACCCCAATAACCCGGTAAAATTTAGCGGTCCAGCTTTAGGCGCATTTGTAAAACGCAATTTTGATGGTTATTTATCGGCAAAACTCGGTTATACTTTTGGCCAGATAAGCGGTGCCGACAATACCTCAAGCAATGCGCAAACAAGGGCGCGTAACCTGAGCTTTGTAACCCAGTTGAGCGAATTTAGCATGATAGGGGAGTTTAATTTCATGAAATTTATTCCCGAAGCAGGCGAAAACAGGTACACACCTTTCATTTTCCTGGGAGTAGCTGCTGTGGGTTATAACCCACAAGCCAATTACCAGGGAAAAACCTATGATCTGCGCCCCTTAATGACCGAAGGGGAAACAAAGCCATATTCTAAAGTGGCGCTTGCTATTCCTTACGGCGTAGGCTTTAAGTATAATTTCTCGGGCAAATGGAACCTTACTGCCGATTTAGGTTACCGCAACCCCAATACCGATTACCTGGATGATGTTTCGGGCGTTTATCCGGTTAAGAGCAAATTACCCAGCGACCTTTCAAGGGCTTTATCAGACCGTTCCGGCGAAACTACGGGCATATATATCGGCACACCAGGCACCCAGCGCGGCGATCTCAGGCCACATGATACTTACCTGTTCCTGATGTTTAGCGTATCCTACACCATTGTAAGCACCAAGTGCTATTATTAAGCATTAACTGCAGATGCCGGCGATTCATCCCGTTATATGCCATTTGGGCCCTGTCATCGCGCAATTTTCAGCGACATTTTCTTTTTCCATTGAATACTAAAAAAGTACAAAGTAAGTTTTACCTTTGTACCCTGAAAAAAAGGGCATAAGTGGTTAAAAACTTAGCTTATACACTGGTTATTTTTATATGATCAGCAATGCCGATAGTAAATTTTTAAAAAAAGCAGGTCTTTTTAAGCCTTTAATCCGGCTTTTAATAATAGACAAAATGGGATATAAGGACCGGATCGATTTGTTAAAGTTACCTCAGCATATAGCTATCATCATGGATGGCAATGGCCGTTGGGCCAAAGAAAAAGGCAAGCTACGCGTATTTGGCCACCGTAACGGTGTGGTTTCGGTACGGGATGTAGTTGAGGGGGCGGCTGAGATCGGTGTAAAGTATATTACTTTATATACTTTCTCGTCGGAAAACTGGAACAGGCCGAAAATGGAAGTTAGCGCAATTATGGAATTGATGATCAGTACGATTCATAAAGAGATCAACAATTTTATGAAAAATAATGTGCGGTTGAATGCTATTGGTGATCTTGAAATGCTGCCCGGAAAATGCTATCGCGAGCTTGCAGGAGCAATCGAACAGACTAAAACGAATACCGGTATTATACTTACACTGGCTTTGAGCTATAGTTCGAGACGCGAAATACTGCAGGCTGCTAAAAGTATAGCCTGCAAAGTGCAGAAAGGTGAACTGAGCCTGGACGATATTGATGAAGAAACTTTTGAGAATAATTTATATACAAGCGGTATGCCCAACCCGGAACTATTGATCAGGACCAGCGGCGAATACCGCATAAGTAATTATTTACTCTGGCAAATTGCATACGCCGAACTGTATTTTACGCCGAAACTTTGGCCCGATTTCAGGAAGGAAGACCTGTATGAAGCCATCATTGATTACCAGAAACGAGAACGCCGATTTGGGATGACCAGCGAGCAACTCAACTAAATTTTTACTTTTAACACTTTTTAACAACTGTATAAATTATTTTTAGCCCACTAAAATATTCGAATGAATAAATTTCTTTTTGCTATTCTTTTCTCTGTAATGAGTACTGCTGCGTTGGCCCAGGTGATGAATCAACAAAGGCCACCGCTAATAAAATCTATACCTGCTGATAGTTTGAGTTATCTTAATCCTAAGGACTACATTATAGGCGGTATTACAGTTACCGGTACAAAGTACCTTGATAAAGATGTACTGGTACAGATATCTAAATTAAGCAAGGGCGACAAAATTAATTTACCCGGCGAACAAAACGCCGCGGTAGTCAAAAGAATGTACGACCAGGGGCTTTTTGACGATGTACAGTTAAATATTACAAAGATCAACCTTGATACTATTTACCTTGAAATTGCTGTTGTGGAACGCCCCCGTTTATCAAGACTGCATATAACAGGGATACGCAAAGGAGAAATTGAAGATCTGCAGAAGAAACTGAGCGATAAGGCTTCAAAAATTGTAAACGAAAACTTACTAAGCACCACTACTGCTATCATTAAAAAACACTTTAACGAAAAAGGTTTTTTAAATACTACAGTTGATATCAAACAAAGGAAAGACCCGGGAGATGCAAATAGCGTTATCCTGGATGTTGCCGTTGATAAAAAGCAAAAAGTAAAGATCAATGATGTAATATTTGAAGGCAACAAAGCTTTCTCACAAAAAAAATTAAGGAAATACCTAAGTAAAACCCGAAAGCGGAAATGGTACAACCTCTTTGGCTCCAGGAAGTTTTTAAATGATAAATACACCGAGGACAAGCAAAACCTGATCGATAAAATGCAGGATAAGGGCTACCGTGATGCGGTAATAGTAAGCGACTCAGTGTGGAAGCATGATGATAAAACAGTAAACGTTAAAATAAAGGTTTTTGAAGGGCATAAATACTACTTTGGGAATGTTACATGGTCTGGCAATGCCCGGTACCCGTCTGCTCTTTTAAATAAACTGCTGCGTGTTAAAAAAGGGGACGTTTTTAGCGAAGAAGAGCTGAACAAAAGATTATCGGGGCCTACCCCAAATAATGACGACGTTTCAACCCTGTACCTGGATGGCGGTTATTTAACTTACAACGCCGATCCTGTACAAACCAAAATATATAACGACACGGTTGACCTGGATATAAGGATCTATGAAGGGCCGCAATACACCATTAACCGCGTTATCCTTAAAGGTAACGATGTAACCAACGATAAGGTGGTTATGCGCGAGATCAAGACAAAACCGGGCCAGAAGTTTAACAAGGACCTGCTGATACGCAGTACCAGGGAGATATCGCAGTTAGGAAATTTTGATGAGCAAAAAACAGAACCAAAGCCAACGAACATCAATCCGGCCGACGGGACGGTAGATATTATATTTAATGTGGTTGAAAAACCATCCGATCAGATTGAGCTATCAGGTGGTTTTGGTGGCGGACAAATAGTTGGTACGCTGGGTTTAACCTTCAATAACTTCTCGTTAAAGAATATTTTTCACTTAAAAGACTACAAGCCTTTACCAAAAGGGGACGGTCAGAAATTGAGTTTGAGAGGCCAATCAAGCGGAAGGACATATCAGAACTTTTCGTTTACTTTCTCTGAGCCATGGCTTGGCGGTAAAAAACCCATCTATTTTGCCTTATCTGCCTATACACAGTTAAGCTCAACCGGGCAGTATTATGCAAAAACAGACCAAAATTATAATAACCTGCGCATCAATGGTATAGGTGTTACTTTGGGAAAGAAATTAAACTGGCCCGATAACTATTTCCAGCTGAACTATTCCTTAAACTTTGACCACTACAACCTCGATAATTATCCAGGGTATTTGTTTACCAATGGAACATCATACAATATTAAACTGACACAGGAGTTGATGCGTAACTCATTGAACGCGCCTATATTTCCTACTGAGGGTTCAAATCTGAAGTTGACTATACAGGCAACTCCGCCATACTCGTTATTTAATAGCACAAACTATAAAATAGCTACCCCACAGGAAAGATATCAGTTTGTAGAATACTATAAATTTAAATATGACGCACAATGGTTCCAGAAAGTTTATGGTAAATTGGTGCTGATGACCCAGATAAGGTTTGGTTTCCTGGGTACGTATAACTCAGAGGTTGGGCAGTCGCCATTTGAAAGGTTCAAGTTAGGCGGCGACGGTATGCAGAGTTACCAATTCTTACAGGGTAGTGAAATTGTTGGATTACGTGGATATCAAAACTTCTCTATTATACCCGTAGGAACAAACTACAACGTCAATAATAACCCTGGCAGCACGATTTATAATAAATACACGCTCGAACTGCGGCACCCTGTTATCACGGGTCAGTCGGCAACAATATTTGTTCTGGCATTTGCCGAAGGTGGTAACGTATGGAATAATTTCAGTCAATTTAACCCTTTTAACGTAAGGCGTTCGGTAGGAATTGGAACACGAATATTTTTACCTATTTTTGGCTTGCTTGGTTTGGATTATGGGTATGGTTTTGATGCAATTCCAGGCATACCAAGTGCAAACAAAGGGCAATTTTCATTTTCAATCTCTCAGAGCTTGAACGGAGGATTTAATTAATTTGCAATTGTTTAGTAAGCAAATCATGATAGCTTTTCCTGTTGCGAGGAAAGTTAAAAAGGATTACTTAAATGAAAAAGATAATTTTATTATTAGTTTTTACGTTTACAGCGTTTACAAGTACATTTGCGCAACGCTTTGCATTTGTAGATTCTGATTATATCTTAAAACATATACCAGAATATGCTGCTGCACAAAAACAGATAGCGGCTTTATCTGATCAATGGCAGAAGGAAGTGGATAGCCATTTTCAGGAGATTGACCGTTTATATAAAGCATACGAGGCTGACCAGGTTTTAATGACAGCCGATATGAAAAAGCGTAGAGAAGCTGAAATTTCTGACAAAGAAAAATCCGTGAAGGATTTTCAGCGTCAAAAATTCGGGCCCGATGGGGAACTGGCAAAAAAAAGCAGTGCTTTGATCAAACCTATACAGGATCGTTTGATGAAAGCTATACAGTCAGTAGCTGAGAGTGATAACCTGGATATGATATTTGATAAGAACAGTGAAGTGCTCATGTTATATGCCAGCCCGCGGTTGGATAAAAGTGCGGATGTGATTACCAAACTGGGCCTTAAACCCGGTGTATTTGCCAAATGAACCTAAATAAGAATTTATACATAAAATTGAACTATTATTAAAAATCAGAACAGAAAAATGAAAAAATTATTGAAAGTTGCTTTAGTTGCCGTGTGCATTGTATTTGCCGGAAGTATAGCGAAAGCACAAACTAAGATCGGTTATATTGCCATTGACCAGGTAGTTGACCAGATGCCCGAAACGAAAACTGCTATTGCAACCATTACCGCATATAACAAACAATTTATTGATGAATTGACCAAGATGAACAATGCGTTACAAACCGCAGGTCAGTCATACCAGGCACAGCGTGCAACAATGACAGATGCAATACGCACTGCCAAAGAGGGTGAATTAACTGATATGCAAAAGCGTTTCCAGGATTACCAGAACACTGCACAGCAGCAGGTGGATGCTAAAAAGAACGAGTTGGGTAAACCCATTATCGAAAAAGTACGTGGAATAGTTGCCCAGGTAGCTAAAGAAAAAGGTTATACCTACGTAATTAATTCATCACAAACTGATTTAATAGTTTCTCCTGCTGGAGATGACCTGATGAACGATGTTAAAGCTAAACTAGGCTTGAAATAATTAATTTATAAGTCATTTTCAAAAGCGTCCGCAATTTGCGCGACGCTTTTTTTATTTTTGTCGCGTGTTAAACAAGCAACCTATAGGTATTTTTGATTCCGGATATGGCGGTTTAACCGTATTCCGCTCAATTGCCGACCAGCTTCCCGGCTATGATTATATCTATTTAGGTGACAATGCAAGGGCGCCTTATGGCAACCGGTCATTTCAGGCCATCCACCAATACACCTGGGAGTGTGTACAAATGCTTTTTAAAATGGGATGCCCGCTGGTGATACTGGCCTGCAATACCGCATCGGCAAAAGCGCTCAGGACCATTCAGCAGCAAGACCTGCAAAATGAAGACCCCGCTAAAAGAGTATTAGGCGTTATCAGGCCCACTGCAGAAGTAATAGGCAATTATACCCAAACAAAAGAGATCGGTGTACTGGGCACCAAGGGAACGGTGCAATCGGGTTCATATCTGATGGAAATAGAACACTTTTTCCCTGAGTTGAAAGTTTATCAGCAGGCTTGCCCGCTTTGGGTTCCGCTTATTGAGAATGGGGAGTACGATAAACCCGGAGCTGATTATTTTGTAGCATCTTACCTTGATCAGATATTGGCCCAGTCAACCAATATCGATACACTATTGCTGGCATGTACGCACTATCCTTTGCTACTCGATAAGATCAGGGCCTATTTACCCGGGCATATCCAGGTAGTATCGCAGGGAGAGATCGTGGCGAAAAGCCTGTCAGATTACCTGCACCGCCATCCCGAAATGGAGCAAAAGCTTAGCAAAAATGGCACACAGCAATTCTTTACTACCTCAGATGATACAGCGGATTTTGATCATCATGCTTCCCTGTTTTTCTCGGCCAAAGTACAATCAGAGTTTATTCCTTTGAAATAAGCCGGGATGTAACTTAATTCTACTTACTAAACCCAACCAACTGATGCAATTTCATCGGCTCATAAATATGACCGGCCTTTATCACTGTGGTTACATTACGGATATCCCTGATATTTTTTAGCGGATCGCCATCTATAATGACCAGATCGGCCTGTTTTCCTTCCTCAATCGATCCGGTAACTTTATCCAGCTTCATTACCCTTGCAGGTATAATGGTGGCTGTTTGGATGGCATCGGCAGGGGTAAGTCCGGCTTGTACATATAATTCCAGTTCGCGGGGGACGCTGAAACCGGGAAAGCCCTGGTCTGTTCCGGCAACTATGGTTACCCCGGCATCATGCAGTTTTTTCACAATGGCTACCATGCTTTGATAAAGTGGTCTATATTCTTCTGATTGGGCAGGCGGCATTCCAAAGTTGATCAGTAAAGCCTGTAAAGACAACGGAAGCGTATTAAAAGCAGGCTCTATAGCAGTTATATCATCTTTGGTGGATCGGAAGGACATTTCAAAAACACCCAGTGTCGGATCGATCACTACATGGTGATCTTTAATAAACCTGATGGCTGCAATACTTGTTGAATCATTAAAATCAATCGAACGGTCCTTATTGCGCTTCATGATCGAATACACATATTGAACATGGTTAACCATATCCATACCCGAATCTACCCCTGCTATTAAAGTCATGCCATTAGGGATGTGGCCGGTTACAGTTAAGCCCAGTTTGTGTGCCTCATCGCATATCACTTTAACAATAGCGGGCTTTATAGAACTATATATTTTGATCTGGACAAATCCATTGTCCTTATAGCGATCCACTTCCTTTATGGCTTCCTCTTTGGTGTCCGCCTGGATGATGCCCAAAGAATAATTGCCTTTGCCATCGATAATACCAGCTTTTAATATCAGCGGCCCTATGCCCTTGCCCCCGTCAATTGCTTCTTTTATAGCATTGATAAAATCAAACTCGTTACCGCAATCGCGCACGGTGGTAACACCCGCTGCCAGGTAGGCCGGTCCCCATTCGGCTTGTTCAAAATGAGCGTGCATATCCCATAAACCAGGGAATATCATTTTGCCTGTAGCGTCAATTATTTTTGCACCGGCCGGGATACTAACCTCGCCGCTTTTGCCTACTTTTTTGATAATGCCATTTTCAATCAATACAACGGCATCAGATATCGTCTTTTCATTTACCACATCATACACCGTTCCTCCTTTTATCGCGATTACCTTATCTGCCTTATCACTGACCGAAGCAGATTTAGTAAATAAGCGCATACTATAGGTTGCTGTTTTTCCGATAAGCTTGGGCAACAGGGACTCGTAAGCTTCACGTACAGCTTCAAACTTGTCGAATTCCGCATCATTAGTGATAATACATATTACCTCGCCCTGTTTATCCGTCCACACAAATTCATTACCCCATATCAGGCCGCCTATCGTATATCTTTCCAGTATTAGCGGTTGGTCATTATAGGTCAATGTATCTGAGCCGTCGCGTCTGATCTGTACCGATCCAACAGGTAAAGTGTGGATATTGGCAGGTTCGTGATGTTTTTTCCAGTATTGCAGCAGTAATTGCTGACCAATAACCGGTGCATAACCGGCAACCGGGAATGTTGCAGCTGTTATTTTTACATCATGAGCCGAATCGTCCACCTGCACATGTGCCTGGCCGTTGGCAATACTTATCTTATCGTTAATGGTTGAAAATCGGGAAAATCGCCCTTTTATGTTAAACTCAAGAGGATCTAACTTAGGCGTCACTTTTAATTCAGCCTTAAATGGCACCGGCGATCCCCTGTCAACAAACTTAAAATCGGCTGTATAAGTAATCACATCCACACTTTTGCTGATATGATAGGTTTCTTTGCCTATATGCTGTGCAAATTTATGAATCAGGAAAGTACCGCTATCAGCTGCGTTATTCTGGGCATAGGCAGTAAAAAACAAACCCGATAAAAGGATGGAGAATAGGTATCGTTTCATAAGTTCAGTTTAAAAGTTGTTACGTAAAGTTATATTTATTTTCTTACATAAATACCGAACCGAAACATGGTATAGAGACACAATGCATTGTGTCTCTACGAAAATGCTAATCAAAATTTACAACCGCTCGCCGTGCTGGCTTATATCCAGGCCGATCTCTTCTTCTTCTTTTGAAACGCGTAATGGGGCTATCATATCGGTGATCTTCAATAACAATAACGATCCGAAGAAGGAGAAAATAGACACGGCAACCAGTGCGATACATTGTACAAAAAACAAATGGGTATGGCCAAAGAATAAGCCATTACCGGTGGTATTGCCCGCGTTTACATTCTGATTGGCAAATACACCAGTAAGCACCATACCAACCATACCGCCCACGCCATGGCAAGGGAACACATCCAGGGTATCATCAATTGAAGTACGGGTGCGCCACTCCACTACCAAATTACTCACCACAGCCGAGATGATACCTATAGCCAGTGAGTGTGGTATTGATACATAACCTGCTGCCGGGGTGATGGCCACCAAACCAACCACCGCACCAATACAGGTACCCATGGCTGATGGTTTCTTACCTCGCAGCATATCAAAAAATATCCAGGTTAACCCGGCTGCAGCTGATGCGGTTGTGCTTGTAGCCAGCGCGTTTACTGCCAAATGATTTGCTCCGAAAGCCGAGCCGGCATTAAAACCGAACCAGCCGAACCACAATAAGCCCGTACCTATTATTACATAAGTAACGCGTGCGGGTGCATGGTTTGCTTCATTACGGCGTTTCAGGTACAGTGCAGATGCCAACGCCGCCCATCCTGCCGACATGTGCACTACCGTTCCGCCTGCGAAATCGAGTACGCCAAGTTTTGATAATATCCCATCTGGGTGCCAGGTAGCGTGAGCTAATGGCGAAAAGATAAAAATAGAGAACAGGCAGAGGAAAATAATATAGCTGTTAAAGCGGATGCGTTCGGCAAAAGCGCCGGTAATCAATGCAGGCGTTATAATAGCGAACTTTAACTGATACATCGCAAAAAGTAACAGGGGTATGGTTGGCGCCAATGGCCAGGTGGAGTTGCCCAGCATCCCTTTCATCATAAAATAGGTGGATGGATTGCCGATGATCCCGTGGAACGATTCGCCAAAGGCCAGACTAAAACCGAATATGCCCCACATTACGGTAATGATGACCATGCAAACAACACTTTGCAGCATGGTGGATATCACGTTCTTTTTATTCACCATACCGCCGTAAAAGAAAGCAAGGCCGGGTGTCATGATCAAGACCAAAGCGGTTGACATCAGCATCCAGGCTATATCGCCGGAATTGAAATGCGGATTGGTGGCTGAATTGTGAAATTCGACTGATGGGAAAATAAAGGTCAGTATCAAAATGCCCACGATGAGGCCAAAAGGGAAATAACGTTTCATTAATTTTAGAAAGATTGGTTTGTTAATTGGTAGGGCAAATTAACATGTTTCCTAAAAAACAAACGAATGAATTTAAATTATTCAATAAATTCTATTTTTTGTTAGCAATTACATAAACTTTGCTAAAATATCCGGGAAAATTCCAAAATAAATTAACAATAATGCAATTATCGCCGAAACGATCACTAAGTAAGGCGTGGATGCTGGAAAATCGATCGCATTTTCAGGTTTGCGCAAAAATAAGTTGAGCGGGATCTTAATATAGTAGAATAAGGATACCACCGTTGTTAATGCCCCGGTTATCATCAGCAACAGCAGCCATATATCATGATCTTGCTGATAGACTGAATACACCGAAGAAAATATCAGCAATTTACCGTTAAAGCCCGCGGTAATAGGTAAACCTGCGAGGGATATTAATATAATGACAAAAACCACCCCGGCAACAGGGTACTTAAGGCCGAGACCTTTATATGCATTCATATCTTCGGCCTTAGCGGTATTGGCAAAATAGCTTGCCAGCATAAAGGCGCCAACATTAGCAAGGGTATAAGCAAAAAGGTAAAAAGTGAGGGCTGATATTCCCTGGGGAGTAAAAGTGACTATCGCCATTAAGATAAACCCCGTATGTCCTATGCTGGAGTAAGCCAGCATCCTTTTAACATTGTTTTGCAGTGTAGCGGCAAAATTACCGGCTACCATAGTGATGATACCGATGACAGATAAAAACAAACGAAAATCAAATGCCGTCCATTTTGGAAAATAGATAAAGGGTGTTAAAAAGTTGATCAGCAATGCAAATGCCGCGACTTTAGGGACGGTAGATAAGAAAGCGGTAATGGGAGTAGGCGCACCCTGGTAAATATCGGGCACCCAAAAATGCATGGGCACAAATGATAATTTAAAACCTATACCCACAAAAAACAATATCAGCGCGAAAGAAACAGCCAAAGGATTTACGTGCAACAGACCCGGAAGCAGGTTGCCGGTAAATAAATTTAATGTACCACCAAAACCATATAGCAACGATATTCCATATAGCATGATGGCTGACGAGGCTGCACCGAAAAGTACATATTTTAAGCCCGCTTCGCTGCTCCAACTATTTTCTGAGCGGTAAGCTACCATCAGGTAAGAGGCGATGGAAACCATTTCGATAGACAGATAAATGGAAAGCAAGTTAACGGACATCGCCATTAAATGCAGCCCAAATATGGCAGCGATGGTGATAGCGTACAGGTCGGATAAGCCTTTGGTATGTGACCTCAGATCATCGTCCAATTCAAAATATATAAGGAGGATCACCGACAGGGAATCTATGATCAGCTTTAATATTAGCGATGTTTGATGCAGCAATAACATTTCGCTGAACAGGAAATGCGGACCGGTAAGCAAAAGATGAAATTGCCCGAAATCCTGGTAGATAACTTTCAGTAATCCACCGATGGCTATCAGCCAGCATAATTTGCCAGAGGTTTTACCAAACAAAAGATCTGTTACCAACACCACGACAAATAAGGCCGCCAGGTAAATTTCGGGCATAAATAGGGGTATGCTTTCAAAAACCTGGTTTAACTGGCCGGGTAAAAATGGTAACAGATCGTTCATGTTTGCTATTGTACTATTACTGTTTGGTTTTTAGGGTATTTCACCTGGTATTTTAATTCTACTTTCTTATTGTCCTGTGCTTTCAGCGCAAAGTTCCATACCACTTTACCGGTAAGCTTATCCAGTTGCCCGCCTGATAATTCCTGTGTGTCCACATCAATGGAGGAGTTTTGCGAAACAGGCACCTGGTCTTCCACCAATAAATTTATTGGCTGATTTTTACGGTTCTTTATTTCTATCTGCCAGTCTTTGGTTTCTTTTTTGTTCGAACCCAGGCTTTGCTTTTCGCTCAGGTCTTTTAACGATTTGCGGGTTACTACGATATTCTTGTCGGCTCCCAGCGAAAGGCTTAAAGTGTCAGCAGTTGCATTGGTGTTTATTAAAGATTTGCCGATAAATGTCCCCTCAAAAAACAGGTTAGCTTCTCCCGACAAGAAATTGTATTTATTCCAGTCGGTTAGTTTGGCTGTTAAAAATACATCCGTGCTTAGTTTTGGTGCAACGGCATATTCATAGCTGGCATCTAAATTTAGTTGGTTGATCTCCACCGTATATTGTTTACCATCACTGGGTATAGAGTAGGGGTTATCAATATTAAATTCTATGTTGGTTTGGTTCTCAATCTGGTTAACCCCGATAGGGATTGTTGAATATAGCTTGTCACTTGCAGTGCCACGGATATAAACTTGAGCTACAGCACCGGACAGATTACTCTTATATTGAGTTTCATATCCGGTTACGACTACTTCATTCAATTGGCTTGCTGCCGGATCAAGCCTTGCATTTATTAATTCAGAAGTAATAGGCATTACATTTTTTGAATATCCAATGTAAGAAAACTCGAGTGCTTGCGCATTATTTGGTAATTGAAGCGAGTAATTCCCATTTGCATCTGTTACCGTTCCTATAGATGTCCCTTTAACTTTAACCGTTGCACCCGGTAGAGGCTGACCATCGTCACTGCCCACTACTCTTCCGGCTGTACTTGTTACCGACCCATCCTGCGGCTTATAATACATGCCGTAGTTTAGGTAATCAGGGCTTAACTCCGGTTTGCTTCCGCTTACTGAAGGATTGCCTGTTGATAGGGTCAGTTTAATATTCTTCCAGTCCTCGCCGCTTTGTTGTGATACATTGGCCTTGTAGGATATGCTGATGGGACTGTTCACATCTTTTGCCCGGATATCATACGTAGGGAACCAACTTGCATTATGCACCACATACTTTAAAGTAAACTCGGAATGCAGGTTGGTTTTTGAAGAAATAGTTACCAAAATATTGCTGGTAGCCGTACTGCTCCCCTTCATGATATCTGCTATTTGCCTGTTATATTTTTGCAATTCGATATTAAGCAATTCGATCTCACCGTTAACTTCCTGTTCTTTTTTCTTCAGATCAATTAAGCGTTCGGTTTGGAAATCCAAAGCCTGTTTTAGTTTGATCACATCCAGGCTGGCGTTTTGCCCGGTAATTACCTGGTTCTTTGTCAGCATATTTGCTTCTTCCCTGTAAATGGACAGGTAGCTGCTTTTTAGTATGATCTTATCCCTCAACGCTTTTTGCTGGGCGCGCAAATCCTCTACTTGCTTTTGCTTTGCCTGCTCGTTTATATAGTTCATTTCGTGCTTAACAGAAAGTATGGTAAACTCGCCACCGGCATGTACCTGGATACTTTGCACATCAATGCCGGGGGAAATATTCCCGAAAACTAATGTTGAAGTACCTGCATTTACATTTACCATTGCCGTGCGTGTTACCTGTGCCCCGTTTAAAAACACAATAACTTTTTGAACCTTTGATTCGATCTTTTGATCATCTGCTTTTGCTGCTATTGTTATAAAAAAAATAGTTACAGCCATTAATAGTTTTTTAAACATGGTTTTTTGAGTTAAGTAATACAATCTTGATTATCGCTCCATTGCGGGAGCTTTTAATCAGGATGCTTTACTTACTCTTTTTCCATAAACCCTATTAAATTTATTTAACCCCTATATAATGTATTAATGCCAATACCGAATCATTGATCTTGTCAAACACTAATGATGGCATCACTCCCAAAACCAGTGTCAATAAGGCCAATGGTAACAGGGTGATAGTTTCTCTTATATTCAGGTCGACCAATGCTGTTTTCCATACCTCGCCGCCTTTTAATGATAATGACCCGAAAAACATACGCTGTAAGGTCCACAGAAAATAGGCCGCGCTTAGCAGGATACCTACCGAGCCGCAAACTGCCATCCAGTAGGGCAAAGCGCCATTAACTGAAGGTGATTCAAACGCACCGACCAGCGAGAAAGCTTCCCCGATAAATGCTGAAAAACCCGGTAAGCCCAAGGATGCAAAAAATGCGATCATGATAAAGGTGGTGTATTTCGGCATCAGTGTTCCCAGGCCACGGAAATTATAAATATCACGGTCGTGTACCCGGTTATAGATCACCCCGGCAAGGAAGAACAGCATGGTAGACAAGAAACCATGACTCACCATCTGCATCACCGCGCCGCTGATACCCTCGGTGGTTTGCGAAGCGATACCCAGTATCACAAAGCCCATGTGTGATACAGACGAATAGGCGATCATACGTTTCAAATCCCGCTGGGCAAGGGCATTCAGTGCACCGTAGATGATGGAGACGACCCCTAACAGACCCAACCAAAATGCCCCTGATGAAGCGATCTCGGGGAAAATACCCAGGCAAATACGGATAATTCCATAACCGCCAACCTTTAATAATATACCCGCTAGTATGATAGAAACCGGGGTAGGTGCCTCCACGTGCGCATCGGGCAGCCAGGTATGCAGGGGTACTATGGGCACTTTTATGGCAAAGGCGATGAACAGCACAACGAAACCGACCGTGCGCGCAGGCATACCCAAAATGGTTTGATGCCCCAATACCGCGAATACCGAATTAGCGTCGTAGTTGGCCGGGTTCATCATCTGGATGATGTTGAAGGTATGGTTGCCGGTTGCAGGATCTTTAACAGATAGATATAAGCCAATCATCACCAGCAGCATAAAGACAGATCCGAATAAAGTGTACAGGAAGAATTTGATAGCTGCATATTCCCGCCGTGGGCCGCCCCACATCCCGATGAGGAAGTATAGTGGGAGCAGCATCAGTTCATAAAAGATATAGAACAGGAAGAAATCCAACGCGCAGAAAACGCCAATCAATGCCATGTTGAGCAGTAGGAACAGAGCGAAAAAACCTTTGAGGTTGCTTTTAATTTCCCAGGATGCCAACGCCGCAATAACCATTACTACGCAGGTCATCATCACCATCATAATGGATATGCCATCGATGCCCACAAAATAATCGATCTGCATTTTGCCCATGCTGCCCAGGTTGAGGTTGATCCAGGGCAGTTTTTGCGTAAACTGGAACTGGCTTTCCTGGTTTATTCCCCCAAAGCTCGCCCCGGTTTTAAAATGAATATACATCCACACACTGATGCCCAGCTGGATAAGGGTAGCCAGCAGCGTGATGTATTTAAAACTTGCACGCCAGGCCGACGGCAGCAGCAAAATGAGCAGGCCGAACAGCAGGGGTGTAAATATGAGCAGGGATAATATATTCATCAGGTTCAGATCAGGATTTTAAATAAAAATATAGCCAGTATAATTGCCAGCATGCTAAACAGGTAGTATTGCACCTTGCCGCCCTGAAAATAACGGGCGAAATTGCCAATACCCAATACGATAGATGCTGCTAAATGTAATATGCCGTCAATAATATAGCGATCGGTCCACTCCGCAATTTTTGCAAAGCCGAGAGCTAACCGCTGCAACAAATGTATAAAACCATCAATGATATTGCGGTCGATCCATTGGCTTGTTTTACCGAGCGCCATTACCGGCGCAATGATGAACCGGTTGTAAAACGGATCAATATACCATTCGTGATAGGAAAGCTTGAACAGGAACCCGGTTTCGGGGAAAGCCAGTGCTTTTTGCTTGATATATACCGAATATGCCCAGTAAATAATCAGTACACTTAAAATGTTAACCCCTGCCGGGATAATGGTATGGTAGATATTCACCCTATCAAGCGCCGTAATTTTAGAGAAACCACCGAACAGCCAGGCATGTTCATACAAAACCGGGTTGAGTGAGAATAGCGGGAACAGGCAGCAGATCGCCAGGAATATTAAGGGCACCCGGTATTGCCATGCCCCGTCGCTGATGTGTAACTTGATGGATGGGTTGATCTTGAGTAGTTTAAAGTCGCCAAAAAATACCTTGACGATCAGCCTGGTTACATAGAACGCGGTCAACCAACTGGTAATTAGAGCACCGATGGGTACCAGTTTAAACGCCCAGCTTTTACCTTCCGACCATTCAAAGGCTTGTATCAAAATGCCATCTTTGGAGAGATAACCGGAGGTAAACGGCAGCCCGATCAATGCCAGCCCGGCTACGATGCAAGCAATAAAGGTAAGCGGCATTTTTTTACGCAAGCCGCCCATGTAGAGGATATTTTGCGGGTCGATGTGCAGTTGATTTTCATCTTTAATATGCTGCACTTCGTGGATGATGATACCGGCAGCCAAAAACAACAGGCATTTAAAAAAGGCGTGTGTAACCAAATGAAACAGCGAGGAGGCATAAGCCCCAATACCCATTGCCATGATCATATAGCCTAATTGCGATATGGTGGAGTAGGCGAGGATGCGTTTCAGATCGTTTTGGGTGAGGGCGATGGTGGCCGCCATAAAAGCAGTGAAACAACCTATTACTGCAAGGATGATCAACTCTTCGGGGTTAAACAGGGGATAAACCCGACCCAACAGGAATACACCCGCCGCTACCATTGTTGCCGCGTGAATGAGGGCGGAAACGGATGTTGGTCCTTCCATCGCATCCGGCAGCCAGGTATGTAGCGGGAATTGTGCCGATTTTGCCGCCACACCTAAAAAGATACCCGCGCAGGCGATATATTGCCATGTGGCTGATATTTGCGTTGCAGATTGAACCAAGCCATTCTGCCCGAATAATTGCTCCAAATCAAACGTGTGGTATTGGGTGAACAGGATAATGATGCCGGTTAGCAGCCCAATATCGCCGATGCGGTTCATGATAAAGGCTTTTTTGTTGGCCATGATAGCCTTTGGGCGGGTGTACCAGAAGCCTATCAGCAAGTAAGATGAAAAACCCACCAGTTCCCAGAATACATAGAACAGAACCAAACTATCCACCACCACCAATGCCAGCATACTGAAACAGAAGAAGCTGAGATAAGTGAAGTAACGTTTATAGTTCTCATCCTCCTTCATATAAGCGGTGGAGTAAATATGAACCGGAAGCGCAATGACGGATACCAACAGCAGCATCAAAGCGGAAAGGTTATTCAGCAAAACACCCGCATATACCTTAGTAGCACCAATGGTGAACCAAAGCTGCTGCTGATGCACCTGGTGTTGGTTCCAAACTTTGGCAAATACAAATGCGGATAGCACACAGCTTAATAAAATGGCAATGGTAGAAACCCAACCGGCAACTTTATTGCTTTTACCGGGCAGGCAAATATTAATGACAAAGGCAAGCAAAGGCAATACCACCGCTGCAAGGGCGAAGCGTATGGTTAAGGTATCTATTGCTTGTAGAAAGTTTTCCAATGTTTATTTTTTAGTGATAATAATTACAATATATGGTCTGCTAACGCCCCCATTGTAAAACCTGTTTTCTGTAAAATCAAATGATTTTATTTTTTTAGCAGGTATTTCATATAATGTTTTGGTCTGTTCATCAGGCTTCAAACCTAAAAATATCCCATTTATGATATAACCAATGTCTCTATCATTTTTCTGATGTTCCAGATGTTTTTTATATTTCTTTGAAATAATGCTAAACTTTTTTTGATAAGACTTTATTGCGCCTTGCTTTGTAACATAAATGATCGTTCCATAATCGGGTAAATTAGGATTGGTGTCTTGCCTAAGACTATTTTTTAAAGTATCAATACTTATAATATTTGCAATGCTTAAATTTTTAAGGCTATCATAAGGAAAAATAACACCATCGACTACAATCATAGGACGACCGGGAATAAAAGCCGTTTTATGATTGTTCATAGATGAATCCTTACGCATGGTATCACTGCTTTGCCCCCAGGCACTCACTGACATCAACAAACAAAATATGACAGTGAATATTTTCATTATTAATTAGCTGTAATATTTACCACTGCCTCATTATTACCGGTGCTATCTTTTTGAATTTTAAAACTTACGTCTTTAAACTGGGTGACAGGAATATTATATAGCACATTGGCTACTCCTAAAGTGTTTCTGACGAGTTCTTCCCCGTTCAATATATAAATTATATGCTGGCTATCCGGGTTTGCGGTTATATAATCCTTATATTCTTGTGAAAATAAAGCAAGCCTTTTTTTTACGGTACTGATCACATATTGCTTAGTTGTGATCAGCAATGCGCCATTCTCACCCTTGGTACCATAGATCTGTTTTGCACTTTCAGGCTTCATAACTGATACATCTTCTATATCGTTCGGATTGATCTTGCTCAGCTGTTTTTTATCATAAATGGTACCGTTTAAAATAATCAATGACGCATTATTAAAATGCAGATTTTGAGAAGGAACATTTACTTTGATTGGTGTGACTGCATCAGTTATTATAGTAACCATTTGAAAATCGCCGTCTTTCTTATCTGCTTTAAAATTCACTTCTTTGATTTTTCCTGCCGGGATAGCGCATAATCGGTCAATCACATCCGGCCTGAATCCTTCTATCAACCGCCCGTCGACATAATACCTGAAATGTGCATCCCTGTTTTGATGTGCAGCCAGGTAATTTCTATATTCATTGGAGAATGCCCCTAATTTCTTCTGGTATTCTGCGATCTTTTTAAGAGTAGTAGTAATGTAAACCACATATCGCGTTTTAAGAGTGCCTGTTTGTACGATAGTCGTTTTAAGAATAGCATAAGGATCAAGGCCACCGACAATGCGTTTTGAATCGGCATCAGCTACAGGTGTTTCATCAATCATGTAGGAGGGATGGTTGTATTTGGTATCGTATAATTCCCACTTCGCCAGTTCGGAAGGGTTTTTCGCTAGCTTGGCAGGCGCCTGGGCGGATGCTGCGTTAAGAAAGGCCGACAGGCAAAATAGGATAGCGAATATTCTCATTTTAATCTTTTAATCCATCCACCTTACCCGGATCGATGGTTTTATATTTTTTGTAAACATTTAAAATAATGGCCAGCGCCACGGCTGTTGTGGCTGCTGCCAGTACAATGGCAAACAGGGCGAACATTTGGCCCCCATTGTTAAAACGGTCGTATTTGCCAAAGGCGACCAGGTTTAAAATAGCCCCGTTCAGCATCAGCTCGATACCGATCAGCACTTGTATTGCATTGCGTTTGGTAAGGATGACATACATGCCCGTGCAAAATAAACCTGCACCCACCATTAAAAAATCCATCAGTGATATCATGAACTCTTCTCCTTTCGTGATAAATGCGCGGCACCCACCAGCGCCATCATTAATAGAATGGATATGGCCTCAAAAGGCAACAGGTAACGGCTCATTAAATTGATGCCGATGTTATTTGTCATTTCATCGCCGGGCGTTACGGCGTTTTTTAGCGTGATGGATTTTTTGATCCATAGCAAATTATTGATGTCGGTTTTAAACAGGATGTTCAGTATCACTACAAAAAATAATACAGCCAGCAGCAATGCAGGTAATTTGCTAATACTGATAAAACGACTGTTTTGCTGCTCCAAAACAGCCAGGTTCTCCTTGCCGGACAGCATGAAAGCGAATAAGATCAACACCAGTATCCCGCCCACATAGATCACGATCTGTGTGATGGCAATGAAATCGGCCAAAGCCAGTACGTACAATCCCGCCAAAGCCATCAGGGTCACGAAGAACATGAAGACGGAGCGCACCACGTTCTTAGTAGCGGCAACAAACACGGCAGATGCCAGCGCGATAAACCCCATCAAATAAAATACAAGCCGGACCATCGTCATTCCCCGCCCTCCTTTTTCTGCATAGCGGCCAGTTTGGCCGCCTGCCTCTCGGCGTTTTGTTTTTCGATCAACTCCCGCTTTTCCGCAGCTTCTTCGGGTGTCATATCCGAGAACTCGTAGGTGAGGTCTTTTAATTCAAATACGCTTTTATCGTATTGATTGGTCATGATGATGCACTCCGTAGGGCATACTATGGTACACAGGCCGCAGTACATACATTTGGCCATATCGATATCAAATTTGGCGGCATATATACGTTTCGGGCTGCCGTCTGATGTGTTACCGATCAATTCAGTTGCTTTTATTTGTTCTATGTCGATGCAATCGACCGGGCATACTTTGGCGCATAGGTCGCATACGATGCAATCATCCATTTCCACTTCAAGCTGGTAACGGCCCACTTCGGGCACGGGCAACTCCTGTTTAGGATATTGGATGGTGTTGGTGCCTTCCAGTTGTTTAAAATAGTTATCATCGCTCACAGATATGACATTCCTTTTCGCATTGGATGCAAAAAGGTGCCTGATGGTGATGGTTAAACCATGCCACGCAGTTGTCAATCCTTTGAGTGTGTTCTTCATTTTGTCTGAACCTTGATTTATATGATTAAATGATTTCCATGATTATATTTTCTCAATTCAACCATTAACCAACCAATCCCACCTAATTAACTAATCTCTATTCTCCAATCTCTAACCTACATCATCCACAACCGCCATATTCCTGATATTAGCATACATATAAATGCCAGGGGTGTTAATATCTTCCAGCATAAATTCATTAGCTGGTCCACCCGCAAACGGGGGAGGGTCCAGCGGATCCACATTTGTACGCCAACCAGTAACAGCACTTTTATGATGGTCCAGAGTACCCCCCAGGCAGCGCCGGTTGTCCAGTCGGCTAAATGTACCGGGCCGATATTTGGCAACGGCGTGTTCCAGGCGCCTAAAAACAAGATCACTCCAACCGTGGATACCAGGAACATCATCGAATATTCGGCCAAAAATACAAAGGCGAACCGCATGCCTGTATATTCGGTATGAAAGCCGGAAACCAACTCTGATTCAGCTTCCGGTATATCAAATGGGGCCCGGTTACTTTCGGCCAGTGATGCGATAAAATAGATCACAAAAGCGATGATCAAATGCGGCGCCCTGAAAATATTCCAGGCCAGGATACCGCCATTTGCAGTAACATCCCATATCCCCAGGAACTTGGTGTTTTCTGAAGATAATATTCCCTGCTGGGCCGATATGGTTTGCAGGTTAAGCGTTTGAGCGATCATCACTACCGAGATAATAGCGAACCCGGCAGGTATCTCGTAAGATATGATCTGCGCTGCCGAACGCATGGCACCCAATATGGAATACTTATTATTTGATCCCCAGCCTGCCATTAAAATACCCAGGGTTTCTATCGACAGGATGGCAAAAATGTAATACAAACCTAAGTTCAGGTTTGAGGGTGCTATACCCGGTGCCCAGGGTATGGCGGCAAAGCCCATAAACACCGCAATGAAAATGATCGCAGGGGCCAGCATAAACAGTAATTTATCAGCCGCTGCAGGTATGATCAACTCCTTGGTTATCAGCTTTAATACATCCGCGATAGTTTGAAGCGTGCCGTATTTGCCCGTTTCTGTGGGGCCAAGCCTGTCCTGTATAAAGGCGGATACTTTGCGCTCAGCATAAACGCCAAACAGGGTGAACAAGCCTGAAAAAGCAAACAGGCCAATCGCGATAGCAAAGTATTTAAGATAAAAGTTCAAGTATCAGTTTGCTTTAGCTGCAAACTTAATAAATGCACGGTAATATTTGGCTGATTAGCTTTAATTAGTTGACTTGTTTGATAGACTAAGTTAAACGACCTATTCCTTCTTCGTTTATAAATATAGCGAAAATCGGCGGGATTATCAAGTGATAGTTCTCCTTTTATTGATTTTATTCTACCTATTACGCTTATGCCTTTTGGTGAGATTAGACTTACGAAGTTTCTAAAACTTCGTAAGTCTGTTAGGAAACTCACTACTCACAACTGCCCATTCACCACTAATATTAATGCAATTTAATGACATTGTAAATTTAGAGTTTCAACATTTAAATTGTAATTTTGCGGCTCGTTCCCAGTCATGAGTGATCAGATAAAACACGAATGCGGTGTGGCATTTATCCGCCTTTTAAAGCCACTGTCCTTTTACCAAAAAAAATACGGCACTGCGCTGTATGGGCTAAACAAGCTTTACCTTTTAATGGAAAAACAACATAACCGGGGCCAGGATGGCGCAGGCGTTGCTACCATTAAACTGGATATTGAGCCGGGTAAAAGATACATCAGCAGGCACCGATCAATGGCTTCAAACGCTGTTGCCGATATCTTTGAGTATATCCAGAAGAAGTTTGCCGAGATACAAAAAGAGCAGCCTGAGAAGATGCTGGATGCCGAATGGCTGAAAGAAAATGTGAGCTTTACCGGCGAAGTTTTACTAGGCCACCTGCGATACGGTACCCACGGTAAAAATAGCATCGAGAACTGTCACCCATTTTTAAGGCAAAATAACTGGCAAACCCGTAACCTGGTTATTGCCGGTAACTTCAACATGACCAATGTTGACGAGCTGTTACAGCAGTTGTATGATTTGGGCCAACATCCGAAAGAAAAAGCCGATACCATTACGGTATTAGAAAAAATAGGGCATTTTATAGATACCGAAAACCAGGGCCTGTTTGACCAATACAAAAGGGAGGGTCTTGATAATAACATGAAGATCAGCAAGCTGATAGCCAATGATATGGATATCGCCAAGATATTGCGCAAATCGGCCAGGAGCTGGGATGGTGGTTATACTATTGCCGGGATATTGGGACATGGTGACGCTTTTGTAATGCGCGACCCGGCGGGGATAAGGCCGGCGTTTTATTATTATAATGACGAAATAGTGGTTGCCGCATCCGAGCGCCCCGCGCTTCAAACCGCGTTTAATATACCTATTGAAGATATTAAGGAGATCAAACCCGGCCATGCATTGATCGTTAAGAAAAATGGTAAGATCACCGAAGATATGATCAGCGAACCTGCGGAGAAAAAATCTTGCTCATTTGAGCGTATTTATTTTTCGCGCGGCAGTGATGCAGATATCTACCGCGAGCGTAAGCAACTGGGAAGATTGCTTTGTCCGCAGATATTGGATGCCGTAAATAATGATATTCCGAACACCGTTTTTTCCTATATCCCCAATACCGCCGAAGTAGCCTTTTATGGCATGGTTGAAGGTATCCATAAATACATCAAAAAGTACCAGCGCGATAAGCTGCTGAATAGAGATGATAAAATTACGGACGAGGAATTAACGGAAGTATTAAGCCTGGCACCGCGTATAGAAAAGATCGCCATCAAGGATGTTAAGCTCCGCACTTTTATAACCCAGGACGCCGACCGCAGCGAAATGGTGGCCCACGTTTATGACACCACTTACGGCCTGATCAACAAAGATGCTGATACTTTAGTGGTGCTGGACGATTCGATCGTACGCGGGACTACACTGAAACAAAGTATTTTAAAGATACTTGACCGCTTAGGGCCTAAAAAGATCGTGGTGGTTTCATCGGCACCGCAGATACGTTTCCCTGATTGTTATGGCATCGATATGTCGCGTATGGGCGAGTTTGTTGCTTTTGAAGCGGCTATCAGCCTGCTAAAAGAGCAGAAAAAAGAAGATATTATCCTTGACGTTTATAAAAAGTGTAAGGATAGCGCCTCGCTGCCAAAAGAAGAAGTTGAAAATTATGTAAAGGCCATTTATGAGCCTTTTACCGATCAGCAGGTATCAGACCGTATCGCACAGATCATCACACCAAAGGAAATAAATGCCGAAGTAAAAGTGATCTACCAAACCCTTGATAACCTGCACAAAGCCTGCCCGGATCATACCGGCGATTGGTATTTCTCAGGAGATTTCCCAACACCCGGTGGCAACAAAGTGGTTAACCGCGCTTTTGTGAACTGGATGGAAGGAAAGAATCAAAGAGGGTATATGTAAGATGGTGAGTAGTGAGTAGTTAATAGTGAGTGGTGAGTAGTCAATAGTCATATAACCTATTCACCACTCACGGCTGCCTATTCGCTACCACTTCTTACCGCTGCTCATTCACCACTCACTATTGACCATTCACCCACTCACAGCTGCCCATTCACTACTCACTACTGCCTGCTCACTATGTGCTGAAACGTGCGAAAACATAATGCGTAACCAGCTTATCAAACAATATCAGAGAGGCTATGATCAGCGCTATGCCTGCAACCGCATTAAGCCGGTGCACAAATTTAACAGATATTCGGTCGCGGAGTTTGTTGGCGTAAAAAGCTTTGGTGGTATCGAGGCCGAACTGAACGATCAGAATGGTGAGGAACATCACCGCTATTTTTAAAGACCGGTTAGGCACGCCGTAGATGTACAGGGTACTTGCGGTACCGATCACCACTGTCCAATGAAACAAAAGGGTAGGATTTAGGATGCACATCAGGAAGCCTTTCAGAAAATAGCCCGTGCGCTTCAACCTGGATGGCACCTTATTATTATAATTGACTTCCGATTTTTTGAAGATGTAATAAAAGCCCAAAGCAAAAAGGATGATACAGCCTATTACGCCTGCATGTTGTTTATCCTGGCTGGAGATATCAAAATACTGGGAACCGAATAATATGGCACCTACAAACACCACATCGCTGGTAACTACGCCCAAAGCCATAGCAACCCCGGCATGAAAGCCTTTTTCGATGCTTGTTTTTATCAATGCAAAGAAGACCGGGCCGGTCAAAAACGTGAGTACTAATCCAATCCCGATTCCCCTAATTATAGCTTCTATCATTAGAATGAAGACTTAGGTTTAATTTGCATAATGCGAAGATGCAATTTTATCTGCTATCCATCCAAACTCAAAATTGGGATTTATTAATTTAAAATAGTATGCCTGTTATTATAAAAAATAATTTATGTTAGTGTTTTATAAACACTCAACCTCCAACCTAAATTAGAAATGGAACAAAACAAAGCAAAAAGCTACGGGTCGGCTTTATATACCCTTATCACGGTATTTTTTTTCTGGGGCTTCTCAGCAGCGTCAAACGGGGTTTTTATCCCTTTTTGTAAGGCGCATTTTCATTTATCCCAATTTGAATCCCAGTTGATCGATTACACTTTTTATGGTGGGTATTTCATAGGTTCATTGGTATTATACTACGCTTCAGAGATAAGCAAAGTTGATATCATGAACAAACTGGGCTATAAAAATGGTATCATATATGGTTTGGTACTATCTGCATTAGGCGCTTTATTGATGATCCCTGCGGTAAATTCAGGCTCGTTCCTGTTTATTTTAGGCTCATTTTTTGTTATCGCATTAGGATTTTCGCTACAACAAACCGCAGCAAATCCGTTTGTGGTTGCATTGGGTTCACCAGAAACTGGTGGAAACAGGTTGAATTTTGCCGGTGGTGTAAACAACTTCGGTACTTTGCTGGGCCCTGCTGCTATAAGCATTATCCTGTTTGGCAGTGCAAGCAAACAATTGCCCGCCGACCAGGTGCAAATATCATCTATCAACAATGCTTACTTAATATTAGCAGGTTTATTTATAGCAGTGGCGATATTCTTTTGGGTATCTAAATTGCCCAAAGTTACCTCGGATGAAAAGTTTGAATCGAGTAAGAAAACCATACTGCCTTTATTCATCATCTTCATAGGCTTTTGTTTGGTGTTTATAGCCAAACCAACCTCGGCAGCTACCGGCATACCAGAATATGTATTTGTTTATTCATCGTTAGTTATTATCCTGTTAACGTTATTCGGCGCGCTGATGGCATCAAGCAAAACCAAAGACGGTTGGGGTGCTATGCACTACCCGCAGTTAATATTTGGTATGATAGCCATCTTTACCTATGTTGGTGTTGAAGTTACTATCCAGAGTAACATGGGCTCGTTGTTAAAAACGAAGGAATTTGGCGGGCTTGAGGCTTCAAAAATAGCGCCTTTCATATCTTTGTACTGGGGCAGCTTAATGATAGGCCGTTGGACAGGGGCTATAGGTGCATTTAACCTCACTAAAAGCACCAAAAATATACTGACAATCGTGGTGCCTTTTATTGCATTTGGAGTAGTATTGACCGTTAACAAGTTCCTAAACGGCCAGGATATTTCCGGCTTCTTTATCTATGCGTTATGTATTGCAGTATTAATAGTTGGCTTCTTTATTGGTAACTACAAACCTGTACGCACGCTTACCATTTTCGGTTTATTAGGCGTTGGTACCATTATTTTAGGCTTATTTACAACCGGTAATGTTGGCTTATTTGCTTTGGTTTCCGGTGGCCTATGCTGCTCGATCATGTGGCCGTCTATCTTTTCGCTGGCTATTGCGGGCTTAGGGAAACATACCAGCCAGGGTTCATCGCTATTGATCATGATGATATTAGGAGGCTCCATTATCCCGCCAATTCAAGGCGTTTTGGCCGATAGATCAGCAACTGCCGTTGCCGGCATGTCGGGCATTCATTTCTCTTATATAGTACCCGTAATTGGTTTTGCTTACCTCGCATTTTTTGCCTGGAAAGCAGGCTCTGTATTAAAGAAACAGGGTATCGATATTGACAACATGGAAGCCTCGGGAGGGCACTAATTCTATTTGTTCATTGGTTCAATAGTTCATTAGTTCATTGGGGCATTTGCGTGTTACTTTGCTACTAATGAACTAATGAGCAAGTGAACTAATGAACTATTTAAATGACCAAACTAAGTTTCGATCATATTTTCATGAACCTGGCAACCGACCTGGCCAAACGCTCACATTGCGTTAAGGCGCAGGTTGGGGCCGTTTTAGCGAAGGATACGCGCATTATTTCTATCGGGTATAATGGCCCACCGGCGGGTACGCACAACTGTGATGAGGAATGGCCCGGAACCGGTTGCCCACGTGATGCACGCGGCAGTTGTTCCCTTGCACTGCACGCCGAAGAAAATGCCATATTATATGCGGTAAAGAATGGGGCCAACCTCGAAGGTGCTACCTTATATACCACCTTGTCGCCTTGTTTGCCTTGTGCAAGGTTGATATTCTCTGCTGGTATCAAACACGTTTATTTCCTCAATTCATATGCTGAATATAAAGGCTTGCCCAGCGATGAAGGGGTCGATTTTCTAAATAGGTTTGGGGTTGGCGCTCAGAAAGTTATTTTTGATGATTCCACCGATTGATCAAGGTTCAGACAAAGCATGTATCTTATCCAAAGCAAACTGCAATTGCTGATCTGGAGTAAGATTAGTATTATCCAATATAATAGCGTCCTCGGCCCGCACCAGCGGACTTTCCTCGCGGGTAGTATCCTGGTAATCACGATGGGCGATATTTTCAAAAACTTCTTCTAAAGTAACATCCGGATTTTTTTCGTGCAGCTCCTTATAGCGTCGTTCGGCGCGAACTTTGGGGTCAGCGGTCATAAATATCTTTAGTTGCGCATCGGGGAATACGGTTGTGCCGATATCCCGCCCATCCATCACGATGTTTTTTGAGCGACCCATGCGCTGCTGCTGCTTTACCATTTCGTGCCGTACTTCGCGCAGGGCTGCAACATCACTTACGTTATCCGATACGGGCATCTGGCGGATCTCGTCAGAAACCTCTTCATCATTTAGGGTGATATGAGTCTGGTAATCGCGCGAATGAAAGTTAAGGTGGATGTTTTTTAACGCTTCGGCAACCTGTGCGTGATCGTGCAGGTCGACATGGTTCCGCAGAAAATAAAGAGTTACGGCCCTGTACATCGCCCCGCTGTCGACATAAATAAAATGAAGCTTTTGGGCTAATGCCTTGGCCAATGTGCTTTTACCGCATGAAGAATAGCCATCAATGGCTATTACAATGTTAGTGCTCATCGGGGAACTAAGGTACAAATTAAGTTTGCAGTTTTTAGTGGGCAGTTTGCATATCAGATTGAAAACTGTTAACTGCCCACCGCCAACTGCAAACTTTCCTTAAATTTGGCCATGAACTTTACTAAAGAAGACTTGCAAAAGGAGGTCAGTTATAAAACCTCAAGAAGCGGGGGCAAGGGCGGGCAAAATGTAAACAAGGTATCCAGTAAAGTTGAATTGCTGTTTAATTTTGATCAGTCGGCGTTGTTTACAGAGGAAGAGAAGCAATTGTTATGGTCCAAATTGCAATCGAGGTTAAATAAGGATAGTAACCTGCAGGTGGTATGCGAAGAGGAGCGGAGCCAGTACCTGAATAAAGAAAAGGCGATAGAAAAACTTATCCTTATACTCACCAGGGCTTTACAGCAACCCAAAATACGCAAAGCAGTTAAGCCCACTAAAGCCATGATTGCTGCACGGCTTGCAAAAAAGAAAATACAATCAGCTAAAAAAGATAACCGGAAAAAGAATTTTGACGATCAATGAAAGCGGTACAATAATGTCACCGTTCCCCATTGGTGCGACTGTACCATCTGTTTCACATCTTTGGTGTGAAATATGACGGCAGCATCCAAAACAAAGCGTTTGCCCGAATAGCCAAGCCCTAATTGATTGCTGAAAACAAAGCGTTCGGGGTCCAACGTTATTTCCATACTATTTGGGTTGTGTGTGCCAAACAGGCTGCCCTGCACGGTAGCATCATAAGCCACTACGTTGAATTGTGGTTTGTAATAAAAAAACAATTCGTGCGGATTTAAACGTGTGTAACCGGCTGATTGGATAGCTGTACTTTGTGTGCTTACAGAATTGAATAATTGATTGAATGTACCCAGGCGAAACATTGGCCCAACACCTGCGCCGGTAAAACCAGTACCCAGGTTGGCGTAGCTTGTTAAGGAAACATCTATCCACGAGCTTCGTGCAAGCAGTTTGTTGTACTCAGCAGAAAGGTTCAGTATAAAGCTATTATCCACCTGGTATTCCCATCCGGTTGGATGGTAAAAGCCAAAATTGTCATGTACAAAGGATTGTACCTGCTTGCCATAAGCATCAGGCCCTACTACACCTATTTGTGCCCCTATTTTTAAATTACTTTCGTCCTTATATAAAAAATTGAGCGTTGAGCCTACATACAAATAAGCGGCAAAAGGGCGGTCTATCAAACTGGGCTGATCTACACCTGCATAGTTGGCAATACTCCCTGTTTGGGGGTTGAATATCTTTTGCCCGGCTTCAAAACCTAATACTTTGTTTTGCAGGTTGCTGCTATTGCTGATCTTTAATGCCCGTCGGTAATAAAGAAAAATGCCATCGGTGTAATACCGGTCAGAGCCTTGTAAGAGGTAGGAGTCATTATCAGTTTGTGCACCGATCTCCTCAGTGTGCGACTGTGCAAAAGCTCCATACCAGCAGGTAAAAGATAGCACGAAGCAAAATATTTTATATTTCATCAGGGACGATTAGGGAAATAATGCCTAAAATAGAAAAAGCCCCGGTAAAACCGGGGCTTTTGTATAGGAAATATTAATTTTTTTATTTGAAAGTGTATCCAACACTTATACCGCCTGCTGGTACAATGCCTTCATCGTAAAGGATCGGCGTAAATGCAATCCTGAAGTTGATCCCTTTGTGTGTAGGCTGGTAACGGTAGCCGATAGTAGCCGTTGCAATGAAGCCCGTTACCTTATCAAATTCCCATTTACTATTGCCCACATTGGTACCGACGGAGTTGAGGAAGGTTGTACCTGCGCCAAACTCGATCATACTACTATGCTGCCCTATGAGGTAATTGACCTGGAAAGGAACTGTCTCAACTGTGTTACCACCAGAGGTGAAAAAACCAACCCCAACACGGTAACCCCAGCCATTACGCTCTTTGTGGAAACGTGTATCATAGTTTGCCGATATTGCAAGACCTGCGCCGCCTACTTCCAGGAACACATTTTTTGCCTGTATCTCGGTTATCGCAGCCGTAGTATCTTTTTGCACTACAGTAGTATCTGATCTTTTAACCAGCGTAGTATCTGACTTTTTAACAAGTGTATCTGTCGCTGCTTTTTTAGTTGTATCTGTTGCCGCTTTCTTAGTGGTATCTGCACTTGCAGAAACGGCCGGATCGGCTTTTGTATCGGTAGTTGCTTTTGTATCAGTAGTTGCTTTTGTATCAGTAGCTGCCGGACTGTTATTGTTATTGGTAGCCGCAGGCGCTGCATTTATTGCTGGGTCCTGTGCCGGGGTTACTGCGGGGGTGCCTGGTTTTTGAACTCCGGCAGAGTCTGATCTTATAGACAATGATGAAGTAGTAGTATCTCTTACCTGGATAACACCGTTGATTCCTTTAGATTCTACCTGTCCCTTTTCGCGGGTTGCGTCCGAAGCATTTTTAACTTCTATCAAACCATCTGTAGGGGGTGCGATAGTAGTTGTTTTAGTAATGCTGGGATCCGGTTTTTTTGCAATTGAAGTATCCGGTTTTGCTGCAATGGTAACATCTGGCGTTTTAGCAAGGGAAGCATCCGGTTTTGCTGCAATAGTAACATCTGCCTTTTTTGCAACCGTATTTTCGGTATTTGCAACGAGAGCAACGTCTGTTTTTTTACTCATATCAGGCGTTGTAGTAAGTGCCGGGTCTGTTTGTTTGATAGCAGTGGCCCCATTTATAACGAGTGTGGTATCCGCCTTTATGATCATGGTACTACCTGCCTTTATAGCCAGGGAAGTATCAGCTTTTATAGCAAAGGATGTATCTCCTTTTTTTGCAAGCGTAGTGTCAGTCGTTTTGGCTGATACTGTGTTGGTTCCAGTGGTGATTTGCGCTTTCAAGCTCAACTGACAAATCAGAAGCGAGAGGAAGATAAGCCTGGTTTTCAAAGTAAAAAGATTATTCATTATAAGTGTATTTATATAACTATTATTAGTTTAGTTATCGCATAATACGTTACTGTGAATCAAAAGGTTTCAGTAGGATACCTAATATAAACAAGAATACCCCTGTTTTATGCAGGGGTATTGATATAAAGCGGGTTAAAATACGGCGATGTTCCTGTCAGTTCATAACAGGTTTAAGGTCTTCATTAACAGTAAGGTCTGTAGGGTTATCGACCTTCTGTTCCAAAAGCGCGAGGTTGATCACTTCGTGCATATCAGTTATATAATGAAATTGCAGATCCTTAATATAGTCTTCTTTAATTTCGAGGATATCCTTTTTATTTGATTTGCTGAGGATGATCTCTTTGATATTAGCGCGTTTAGCCGCCAGTATCTTTTCTTTTATGCCGCCAACCGGTAAAACACGGCCGCGCAGGGTGATCTCACCCGTCATTGCCAGGTGGGGTTTTACTTTACGCTGGGTAAAGGCGGAGGTAAGCGCGGTAAGCATGGTAATACCAGCCGAAGGGCCGTCCTTTGGTGTTGCACCAGCCGGAACGTGCACATGCACATCCCATTGATCAAAAAGTTTTGGGTTGATATCAAAATCTTTTGCGTGGGCCCTTAAATAAGCTAACGCGATGGTGGTTGATTCCTTCATTACATCGCCAAGGTTCCCTGTTAAGGTTAAGCGCCCTTTACCCGGGCTTAAGCTTACCTCAATAAATAAGATATCACCACCTACTGACGTCCAGGCCAAACCCGTTACCACACCGGCCACTTCGTTACCTTCATAAAGGTCCTTATCATATATAGGTGCGCCAAGTATCCTTTCGATATCTTTTTTGCTCACTAACGGGGTATGTGCTTCTTCCATGGCAATGGTTTTTGCCACACCGCGCACTACCGAACCGATCTTTTTCTCCAATGCACGAACACCAGACTCCCGGGTGTAATCTTCAATCAGTTTTTCAAGTACATCATTCTTTAAAGTAACATCCTTGGTTTTTAAGCCATGGGCCTCGCGTTGCTTGGGCACCAGATGCTGTTTAGCGATCTCGATCTTCTCTTCTATCGTATAGCCATTTACTTCAATGATCTCCATACGGTCTAACAAAGCGGGCTGGATACTGCTTAACGAGTTTGCCGTAGCAATAAACATCACGTGCGAAAGATCAAAATCAACCTCCACATAATGGTCGTAAAAGGTGCTGTTTTGTTCGGGATCAAGCACTTCAAGCAAAGCTGATGACGGGTCGCCCCTGAAATCGTTGCCAACCTTGTCAATTTCGTCCAATATAAATACCGGGTTTGCGGCACCTGCTTTCTTAATCGCCTGTACAATCCGGCCCGGCATAGCGCCGATGTAAGTTTTACGGTGCCCTCTTATTTCAGCTTCATCCCGAATGCCGCCTAGTGCCATACGCACATATTTACGGCCCAATGCCTTTGCTATAGATTTACCTAATGATGTTTTACCCACTCCCGGAGGCCCTACCAGGCACAGGATAGGCGCTTTCATATTGTGTTTTAGCTTCAGCACCGCGAGGTATTCAATAATACGCTGTTTTACTTTATCTAATCCAAAATGATCCTTGTCCAAAACTTTCTGGGCACGTTTCAGGTCGAAGTTATCCTTGGTGAATTCGTTCCAGGGTAATTCAAGCAATAGTTCCAAATAATTGATCTGTACGGAATAATCTGCAGCGGCAGGATTGGTCCTCACCAATTTTTCCAGCTCCTTATTAAAATGATCCTTTACTTCTTTGGCCCATTTCTTTTTTATCGCGCGAAGGCGCAGATCTTCTATCTCCAGGTCGGGGCTATTGCCGCCGAGTTCTTCCTGTATGGTTTTTAATTGCTGGTTTAAAAAGTAATCGCGCTGCTGCTTATCCAGGTCCACACGTACCTTGCTTTGTATCTGGTTCTTTAGCTCCAGCATTTGAAGATCAAGGGTGAGATGTTCCAATACCATTTTTGTCCTGTCGTGCAGATTGGGCACTTCAAGCAATTGCTGCTTGGCAGACATATCGGCATTCATGTTCGACGAGATAAAATTGATCAAAAATGAAGTGCTTTCGATATTACGTATGGCGATGCCGGCCTCACTTGGTATGTTAGGCGAAAACTGGATAATACTCATGGCCATATCCTTGATGGACGATACCATGGCCTTGAATTCTTTATCCTCTTTAGGCTTAATTTCCTTAAAGGGGTCAACCGTTGCTTTTATATAGGGATCACTTTGTACTTCTTCCTTTAAGATAAAACGCTTTTTCCCCTGTAATATCACCGTGGTATTACCGTCGGGCATCTGGAGCATTTTTATGATCAGCGCAACTGTACCAACTTTATTCAGCTGACTAAAGGTTGGGTCTTCAATAGCTACATCCTGCTGGGAAACCACCCCGATCATACGTTTTCCCTTGTTGGCGTCGCGTATCAGTTTGATCGATTTGTCCCTGCCTACCGTGATAGGAATAACCACCCCCGGAAATAACACCGTATTGCGCAAGGGCAATATGGATAACACCTCGGGCATTTGTTCATTATTCATTTCCTCCTCATCCTCTGACGACATCAGTGGGAAAAATTCGGAATCTTCGTTTATAATTGGTAAAGCATTTTTAAAATCAAATGGATCAAAACTCATCAAATACCCTTTCTGTTTGTTTAAAAAACGTCATAATGTCAGCCTGTAAAATTACAGTAATAATGCATACGGACAAAAACCGGTATGCAGGAGACGTTATTACTATCGTTCAAGACCTATGCCAAGATGTTATATAATGAAATAACAACTATTAATAATGTATAAACGTATGATTATATGCAATTTACATTAATCGGCCCTTTTTTATACATAAATGCTGAAATTGATAGGAAAGGTGAAAAAACGTCAGCATGATCTTGTCAAGGGGTAAGGATATTATTATACAGATGTTCATAATAAATTAATACGCCGATATAATAATTTAATATAAATCAAGTTAATAACAACATAAGATAAAGTTTATTATTTTTGTTACCGGGACAAAACTTCTTAATGAAACTATCTGCAGCACTGTCTTTTTTGCTTATTTTTTCGCTGGAAACAGCTTTAGCTCAAAATGCTTATTTTAAGTTAGGGCAACAAGCTTTTTTTGACGGAGATTTTAAAACGGCGGTTAATCATCTTGAAAAATCATGTATCATTGATTCAACCAATGCAAGCGCGCTTTGGATGCTCGGTTATTCCTATTACCATAGCGAAAATTATAAAAAATCAATACAAGCCTATACCCGCGTAATTGCGATCAAACCGGCTGATGGTTCTGCTTATTATTACAGAGCAAGGGCGAAAAGTTACCTGGCTAAAGATAACCAACTAACGGATGCCGATAAGGAAAAATATCTTTTAGGCGCAATTGTTGATTTTACCAAGGCAATTGCTGTTGATCCGGGTGATAATGAAAACAATGTTAAATTTTATCAGAACCGTGCCATTGCTTACCGCGACTATGGCGATTTTAAGCTGCAGCCCAATTCGCGCTTTTTTGATAAAAACCGGGGCATCAATTCATTAAAAGCTTCTGTTGCAGATTTTGAAAAGATTTTAGCGGATAACTCTAACAGGCAGGATATTGCCGCGCTGCTTGAAACGTCTAAGAGTAAACTGGCCGCTGCGACCAACACCTCGGTGCACCACTAATTAAACGAACCCCTGATCGTATATTTGTCGGTGCCCATTAATTTTACCCTTTGTATTTTAACAATTGAGTAAAGCGAATCAGGAAAATAGCTTAGTTTTTCAACAGTTTCATACAACTGTAACCTACTTTTTTTAGGATTAGTATTATTGAAAATCAATATCCATTTAATCTTATCCCCTGATTTTTTTATAATAATATCGCGAGTTTTCAACGTCGAGTCTTTGTCTGTAGCCTTGTATATCAGGAAGTCACCCGATTTTTGTACTTTGTAGTTTGCTATACATGCAGGTTTGTTGATATCTGACTCTATGAACATACTTAGTTCAGTTTCCCAATTGGTGATATGTACTTTTTTGGTCTCGGTACTTGCATTATAAACAACGGTTTTAGTGATCAAAGGATTTAGTTTTTTAAGGTGGCCAACTTCGCCCTCGAAATAACCTTTTAGGTCAAAAAAGTCCGCGCCTTTACTACCCTGGCCAACATTAGGTTTACACGATTGGATACAGGATAATAATAAGATCCCCGGTATCAAAAGCTTAAGTCTTTTATATGATAGCTTATACCAATACATCACCGGTCATTTCTTCGGGTATATCCACACCTAATATTTTTAAGATCGTTGGGGCTATATCACCCAGTTTGCCATCTTTTACCTGTTTCACATCAGTATCTATCACTATACAGGGCACCAGGTTAGTGGTATGGGCCGTATTGGGTGAGCCATCATCGTTGATCATGTAATCTGCATTACCATGGTCGGCTATAATGATAAATGAATAGCTATTCTTGATACCGACTTCTACAACCGCTTGTGTGCACTGGTCGGCAGTTTCGGCAGCCTTAACTACGGCATCAAACACGCCCGTATGACCTACCATATCTGTATTGGCAAAATTGAGTACCACAAAATCGGGCCAGCCGCTTTTTAATTCCGGGATGATAGCATCGCGGATACCCTCGGCGCTCATTTCGGGCTGCAGATCATAAGTGGCAACCTTAGGTGATGGTACCAGCAGGCGTTTTTCATTAGCAAACTCTTTTTCCCGTCCTCCCGAAAAGAAAAAGGTAACGTGGGGATACTTTTCAGTTTCGGCAATACGGATTTGGTTCTTCCCGGCGTATTGAAGAATTTCGCCCAGGGTTTTTGTCAGGTCATCCTTTTTAAACACCACCCGCACATTTTTGAATGTTTCATCATAAGTGGTCATGGTGATATAATACAAATTAAGTGGATGCATATTTTGCTCCGGGAACGACTTTTGGGTTAATGCCTGTGTAATTTCGCGCCCGCGGTCGGTCCTGAAATTAAAGCAAATCACCACATCCTCATTTTTTATTACCGCGATCGGTTCACCGTTTTCATTGGTCATTACTATCGGGTCAATAAACTCATCGGTAACACCTGCATCATAAGATTCTTTTATCGATGCCAATATATCCTGAGAATGTTTTCCTGTGCCGTTAACCATCAGGTCATAAGCTTTTTTAACCCTTTCCCAACGGTTGTCCCTGTCCATCGCATAATAGCGCCCTATGGCCGAGGCCAGTTTAAAAGGGGTATTGCTGATATGATCCTCCAGTTCGCCGATAAACTTTATACCCGAATTAGGGTCAGTATCGCGCCCGTCCAAAAAGGCATGGATATAAACTTTTTCTAAATTAAATTCACCGGCTGCATCGCACAAGCCTTGCAGGTGCCTGGTGTGGGAGTGTACCCCGCCATCAGATACGAGGCCGATAAAATGTACATCCTTATTATTCTGTTTAGCGTATTCAAAAGCTTCCTTTATTACTGGGTTGGTCACAAATTCGTTATCGTCAACCGCCTTATGGATACGGCCCAGCTCCTGGTACACAATACGGCCTGCGCCTAAATTCATGTGCCCCACTTCTGAGTTGCCCATTTGCCCGGCGGGTAAACCAACCGCTGTGCCTGATGCTTCTAATTTCGAATTTGGGTATTGCTGCAGCATTGAATCAAAGAAAGGTGTATGGGCTGCTACTATCGCGTTCGACTTGTCATTACGGCCATATCCCCAGCCGTCAAGGATAATAAGTACTACTTTTTTCTGTTTTTCCACAATGCAAATATAAAGGCAACGTTTTAAGATTGGTGAGCGTTTAACATTAATAGTTAAAATATTGCTAAGTTTTATTCCCGGTCGGTTAAGTTTTGGTCAATATGAAGCTACTTTACTTGTTTTTGCTGATACTGCCCTTGTCTTTTGTATTCACAATTGCCGGCGACCCTATTGATAAAACCGCCGGACTGATCAAATCAGGTAATATTCATGAGTTATCCCAGACCTTTTCCCCAAACGTTGAACTGACCGTTATGGGTGAAGGTGATGTTTATCCAAAAACGCAGGCAGAGCAGATATTGACAGATTTTTTTAAACGTAATCAGCCACGATCATATAGGATGCTCCACCGCATTACTTCAAATGCTAATTATCGCTTCGCGGTGCTCATTTTGACAACGTATAATGGGGTGTATCGCATTTCATTCTCCCTCAAAAAGAATAAAGAGGAATTTGAACTCAATGAGTTACGCATAGAGGGCGAAAAAACAAATTAATCGCCAATTGTTGTTACTTTTGATGCGAAAATATCAAAGGTTTGGATAAACAAATTATACACCAATTTATTGCCAATGCTTTAGCCGAAGATGTTGGCGACGGCGATCACACCTCACTGGCAACTATTCCGGACGGTACCATTGGCAAAGCAAAATTATTAGTAAAAGATGATGGGATATTGGCCGGTGTTGAACTGGCCCTCGAAATATTTCATGAGGTTGACCCTAATCTGAAAGTGACCGTTATGCTCAATGACGGCGCACTTGTTAAGCCAAAAGATATTGCGTTGGAGGTTGAAGGCGATGCCCAAAGCATTCTAAAAGCCGAGCGCCTGGTGCTCAATTGTATGCAGCGCATGTCTGGCATCGCGACAAAAACACGCGAGATCGTTGATCTTTTAAAGGGGACAAATACCAAAGTGCTGGATACCCGCAAAACCACACCCGGGATGCGCTACCTGGAGAAATGGGCGGTAAGGATAGGCGGTGGTGTTAATCATCGCTTTGGGTTGTATGATATGATATTGATCAAGGATAATCATGTGGATTATTCGGGAGGTATCCGCCAGGCTATAGAAAACACTCACGCTTACCTGGAAGCCAATAATAAAAAATTAGCTATTGAAATTGAGGTGAGAAACCTGGAAGAACTGGAGCAGGTTCTGCAAACAGGCGGCGTTAACCGGATATTATTGGATAACTTTAACTTTAATGATCTGTGCCAGGCGGTAAATATGATCGAGGGGCGGTATATTACGGAGGCATCAGGCGGGATAACCATCGATAATATACGCCAATATGCGGAGTGCGGTGTGGATTATATTTCGGTAGGGGCCTTAACCCATTCGGTAAAAAGTTTAGATCTTAGCCTAAAAGCTATTAAAGAATAATGAGTATAGTAGTTAGTGTAGTATCATTTTATTAATATTGTGACGGAATGATCAATATCAATTCAATCTCAATATTAATAGTTGCTTATTTGTGTGGATCGATCCCTACAGCGGTATGGATCGGGAAGGCGTTTTACGGGGTTGATGTGAGGGAATACGGGAGCGGTAACGCTGGGGCCACCAATACCTTCAGGGTGCTGGGCAAAAAGGCAGGCATCCCGGTAATGCTAATCGATATACTGAAAGGATTTACAGCAACCAGCCTGGTTGTTTTTATAGGGGTTTCCACCACCGGGGGAAATCATTTGCAAATAAATTACAAATTAGCTTTAGGCATAGCCGCTGTTATGGGCCACCTGTTCCCTGTGTTTGCAGGTTTCAGGGGCGGCAAGGGTATCGCCACATTATTTGGAATGGTACTGGCGGTTAATATGGATGCTGCATTGTTGTGTGTGATCGCCTTTATTATTGTATTGCTCATCACCCGTTATGTATCGCTTAGCTCTATTACAGGGGGCTTTGCTTATCTGATTGGGGTAACTTTTTACTTTAATGAAGATACCAATAACCTGGTAGTTATCTTCGGTATGTGTATCTGCCTGCTCATATTGGTGACCCACCAAAAAAATATAGAGCGTTTGCTTAAGGGTAAGGAATCCAAAGTAAACTTGTTTAAACGCAAGGAAGCTTAATATACCATCCCATACAATCAGCAAATCCAAATGGCCAAAACAAAATTTCTTCAGGCAGAATGGAAAAACCTGCTGATGCTTAATTATGAAGTTGATCCTGCTATTTTAAAGCCTTATTTACCACCAGGCACCGTGCTTGATCTGTGGGAAGGAAAGGCTTTGGTAAGCATGGTTGGCTTTATGTTTTTGGACACCCGTGTTTTAGGAATCAAATGGCCATTTCACGTGGATTTTGAAGAAGTCAACCTACGCTTTTATGTAAGGTATTTTGATGGGGAAGAATGGAAACGTGGCGCAGTATTTATAAGCGAAATTGTGCCCAAACCCATGATCTCGCTTATTGCCAACAATTTATATAAAGAGCATTACAGCGCTATGCCTATGCGCCATTCTATTAATCAACTACCGGAAGGACAAACCCAATATTTATACGAATGGAAACTGGATGGGCGATGGAACCGGTTGGGTGGTACAATAGGCAAGTTGTCTGCAATAGAACCGGGCAGCCCCGAAGAATTTATTTTTGAGCATTACTGGGGATATAACAAAACAAGCGAGACAACTACCAATGAATACCAGGTTGAGCATATCCGGTGGAATGCCGCGCAAGTGACCAATACTATATTTGATGCAGATATTGTAATATTTTATGGTCAGGAATTCGAGCCGTATTTAAATGTTAAACCTTACTCGGCATTTTTCGCTGACGGATCGGAAGTTGTGGTCAGGGCAGCAGGAAAGATTTATCATAACCCAGCACTTCCAATATTGCCTGTGCTTTAAGCAGGCATTCCTCATATTCATTTTCGGGTTTGGCATGGTAGGTAATGGCGCCGCCTACCTGGAACGAGAGATATTTATCTGTTGCATTGTACAGCAGTGTGCGGATCACCACATTAAAATCAAAATCGCCATCCGGACTAAAATAACCAATAGCACCTGAATAAACGCCCCGTTTACTACGCTCATATTGCTCCATCAGGCGCATCGAACTGATCTTGGGTGCGCCCGTCATGCTGCCCATCGGGAAGGTGTTTTTGATGGCCTGTACGGCTGTTACATCCTCCCTAAGCTCGCATACAATGGTCGATATCATTTGATGTACTTGTTTGAAACTGTATATGCCGAAAAGTTCCTCAGTGCTTACAGTCCCGGCGGTAGCCGACCTGGTCAGGTCATTACGCACCAGGTCAACGATCATTACATTTTCCTGTAGTTCTTTCGGATGACCTCTCAGCTTTTCTATGGCAGCTTTATCATCCTGCGTATCATCATATCTTTTCGCAGTGCCTTTTATGGGTTGGGAAATGAGTTTATTGCCTCTTTTTGCCAAAAAACGCTCGGGCGATGCGGAGAGGATGTATTTATCATTCAGCTTAAAAAATGCGGTGAATGGATTAGGGGAAATAGCATTCAGTTTTGAAAAAATGCCCTGTGGGTCGATAACTGCACCCTCTGCAAAAAACTCCTGGCAAAAATTGGTGACGTAAATATCGCCCCGGTTAATATGTTCCTTTATTTTGATTACGGTATCAATGTATTCCTCTTTGCTGAAACGGGAGCTTAATTGAATAGGGTGAGGTATATCATCCGTCCTCACAACTTGTATTTGTATATCGTCAAATACTTTTTCAGGCTGATTGGAAATGATCTCAACCTCTCCATCTTTGATTAGGATGAGATGCTCGGGCACAAAAAAATACAGATCAGGGAAATTCAGGTGATCGGGATTGCCAGATGCGAGGTTTTCTACCTCATTTTTCAAATCGTAGGTGAAAAAGCCGGTTATCCAACCCGGATTACGTTGACGAAACGTTTCTAATTCATCAAATGCAGAACCTGTCTTTAGGGTAATTTCCTCTTTAACGCCTACTGCCAGCAACAGATCGAACTTGGAATACTGATCCCTGAAATTATTGGAATCCAGATAACAAAACACATCAAACGAGGATGCCCATTGCAATACTTTTGGCTTAAAATCCGGCAGATCGTTAATAGGTATTACCACGGTGTAAAAGTAATCATTAAACGGAAAAGGCCCCGGTTTACCAGGGCCTTCTTATTATTTTATAAGGATATTGATCAATGTTAATGCAACACCAAAGTTTGCTTGCGGTCGGGCCCTACGGACAGGTACTTAACCGGAACATTTAATTCAGCTTCTAAGAAATCGATATATGATTTCAATTTGGCCGGTATTTGCGAAAGCTCGGTAATGCCGGTCAGATCTTCGTGCCATCCATCAATTTCTTTTAGGATAGGTTCAGGGCTTACCGAACAAATATCATAAGGCATGTAATCTATTTTCTCGCCCAGGTAATTATAGTGGGTGCAGGCATATATTTTATCAAACCCGCTTAAAACATCGGCTTTGGTCATTACCAATTGGGTTACGCCGCTTAGCATAATGGCATATTTTAAAGCAGGCAGGTCGATCCAACCGGTACGACGAGGCCTGCCGGTTGTAGCGCCAAATTCATGGCCAATGCGACGCAGTTCTTCGCCGGTCTCATTGTCCAGTTCGGTAGGGAAGGGGCCACCACCAACACGGGTGCAATAAGCCTTAAAAATACCGATCACATCGCCGATCTGACGTGGAGCAACACCCAAACCCGTGCAAGCGCCGGCAGCGGTAGTATTAGATGAAGTAACAAAAGGGTATGAACCGAAATCAATATCCAGCATAGCACCCTGGGCGCCTTCGGCTAAAACTTTTTTGCCTCTTTTAAGGTAATCATTTACAAAATGCTCCGAATCCACTAACTCGAATTGTTTGATAAACTCTATCGCTTCAAAAAATGCCTGCTCTTTTTCAGAGAAATCAGGAACTTCGCCATAAAGTGCATTCAGCATGGAGATATGCTTGTCAGCTAATTTTTGATACTTGTCTTTGAAATCCGCCAGGGTAACATCACCAATACGCAAACCATTGCGCCCGGTTTTGTCCATATAGGTTGGCCCGATACCTTTTAAAGTCGAACCAATTTTACCTTCGCCCATTTTCTTTTCAGAAGCGGCATCAAGCAGTTGATGCGTAGGCAATATCAGGTGTGCTTTTTTAGCGATAACCAGGTTCTTTTTGGCTAAAAGATCATGACCTGCAGCCTTCAGCTTATCTATTTCCTTTTTTAGCGTAATGGGGTCTATTACCACACCATTGCCAATCAAATTCATGGTATTATTAAAAAATATACCTGATGGAATAGTGTTCAATACAAACTTTTTCCCGTCAAACTCTAAGGTATGCCCGGCATTTGGTCCGCCCTGGAAACGTGCGATCAGGTCATAATCCGCGCTCAGTACATCAACAATTTTTCCTTTACCTTCATCGCCCCACTGGAGGCCTAATAATACGTCAACAGCCATTAATTTCTAATATTTCTATAATAATCGTCAAATGCTTCTATGATGGTTGTCTTTACATTTTCCCAAGTCATCCCATCTAAAGACTCGGGCTCAATAGTATCTTCAGCATCAGTAAAATAAATAGCCGATCTGATGACTGCAAAGGTATCATCATAATTATATCTATCATGATAAAACTGAAAAAGTTCTGCAAATGAATATTGCTGCAATAATTTAGCAATATCCCAGAAATCCTTTTTTACTCCTCTGCCTTTAACAGCATTAAGTTTCAAAGCTATTAAATCTTTGGTATCAGCAAATGGAATAGTATCTATTATTTGTACCGGGTTTAGAAACGGGTCTCTAACCGAAACAAAATCAACTTTCACATTTTGAATAACACATTGATAAATGGATTTACTCCTATCATTTGTAGTTGTAACTTTACCGAAGTTGTCTTCGAGAGCCGAAACCAAAATATCTTTTTCGAGTGGCTGGTCAGTAAATAAGTCTAAGTCGATAGATTTTCGATGGCCAAATAGTAGCGAAAGCGCTGTGCCACCAACTAGCCTGAATTGTTTTAATTCAGGCAATGCAACCATCCTTTTTAAAAGTCCCAGTGTGGCCGGTTCAACTGTTTCTTCTCGTAACATTTAAAATCGGTTGGTTTAACCTTGAATAATGTACAGCAAAAATTTATACTTATATCTGATAGCCAAAGCGCTTGCAATGCCAAATCACGTACTCTTTCGAAACCATAAAACCGCAGTAGATTATTGAAGTCTTCTATTTTTCCTCGCTCGATCACTTTTTCAACCACGTGCCGCGCATTCTTCTCATAGTCGATCTTATCCATATCAACATCCCAGAATGCCTGCTTGCTTAAAACCGGTTTATCCATTGCCTTATGCTTTTCTATCACAAAAACCCGCCTTAAGTTTTTCACAATTTCCGTAGAGATTTAACGAGTGATGGTTGATCTCAAATTTCAATAAGCCGCCCATCATACTTTGTATTTGCTGTATGCGAGGGTCGCAGAATTCAACCACTTTGCCGCAGTCGAGGCATATAATATGATCATGTTGTTTATAGCCGTATGATTTCTCAAACTGGGCCATGTTTTTGCCAAACTGGTGTTTAGTTACCAAATCACACGATACCAATAGTTCCAGCGTGTTATAAACCGTTGCGCGGCTCACCCTGTATTTTTTATTTTTCATGTGGATATATAATGATTCCACATCAAAATGGTCGCTGCGTGAATAGATTTCTTCCAGTATGGCAAAACGCTCGGGGGTTTTCCGGAGATTTTTATTTTCGAGATAAGCCTCGAAAATCTTTTTAACCATGACTATGGTTTCCTGTGGCATGTTGTATTATTAAAGGGTCAAAGGTATTAATTAGTTTGGAGTTTATTAAGTTGATTGAGTTGAATAAGTTGGATTGGGTTGATTGGTTTAAAAAACTTAATCAACTCAGTCAGCCACTTAACTTAATCAACTATCATCAAGATGCTTTCTCAATAGCCGAATCAAAACGGTTTACGGAGGTTACCCCTTTTACCATTTTCAGTCTTTTTACCAGGCTCTCCAAATGCTCAGTATCGTTCACATATACCATTATAGAGCCTTCAAAAATGCCATTATCGCTATCAACAGTTATAGAGCGCATATTTACCTTAAAGTCGTTGGATATAACTGTGGTTAATTTATTGATCAACCCCACATCATCAATACCCGTAATTCTTAAGCCGGTTAAAAATGCAAGTTCCTGCTGGTTGGTCCATTTTGCTTTTACTATGCGGTAGCCGTAGTTGGCCATCAGCTTGGCCGCATTGGGGCAATTTGTGCGGTGTATTTTTATACCATCGCTTACCGTAATGAAACCAAACACATCATCACCGGGGATAGGATTGCAGCAGTTGGCCAGTTTATAGTCTATCTTTTGCATATCCTCGCCAATAAGCAGCATATCGCTGTCCTTGGCTTTAATACTGCGCAAAAGGCTTTGCACCTGTTCGCCCTCTATTTTATCCTGTGGCTTGTTCTCAATTACTTTTTCTGATGCCTGGTATTCTTTCAGGTCTTTCATGTCTATAATGCCTTCGGCGACATTATAGAACAGGTCCTGGGTAGATTGGAGCTTGAAGTAATAACTCAGCTTATGGATGTTCTCGGAGTTGTAAGTGATCTTTAATGATTTCATCTTACGCTCCAAAATCTCCTTGCCGTTATCAGCGATCTTCCGTTTTTCTTCTTTCAGGGCCGATTTTATCTTGGCTTTTGCTTTGGCAGTTACCACTATATTCAGCCAGTCTTCCTTAGGCGTTTGCTTGCTCGAGGTAATTACCTCCACCTGGTCGCCATTTTGCAGCTTATAGCTTAGCGGTACCAGCTTATGGTTCACTTTTGCGCCGATACAACTTGCGCCTACATCGGTATGTATTTCGAAAGCAAAATCAAGTGCGGTAGCATTTAACGGTAACTGGATAAGCGCACCCTTAGGTGTAAAAATGAATATCTCGTCCGAAAACAGGTTCATTTTAAAATCATCCAGAAAATCCAGCGCATTGGACTCAGGGTTTTTCAGCATATCGCGTACTTTTTGCACCCATTGGTCAAGCCCGCTATCGCTTGATGACTCCTTGTATTTCCAGTGCGCGGCAAAACCTTTTTCAGCTATCTCATTCATCCTTTTGGTACGTATCTGCACCTCAACCCATTGGCCGCGGGGACCCATTACGGTAGTGTGAAGCGATTCGTATCCATTAGCTTTTGGGGATGATATCCAGTCGCGCAGACGGTCGGGATTTGGGCGATAAAGATCAGTAACTATCGAATAAGCCTTCCAGCACTCTGATTTTTCAGTATCGGGCGTGCTATCCAATATGATCCTGATGGCAAAAAGGTCATATACCTCTTCAAAAGGGATAGCCTTTTTCTTCATCTTATTCCAGATGGAATGGATGGATTTCGGCCTGCCAAATACATCGGCATGTAAACCTTGTCCCTCTAATACTTTTTTTAGCGGCTCAATAAAATCCCTGATAAATTTCTCGCGTTCCGCCTTTTTCTCGTTCAGTTTATTTTTGATGAACTGGTAGGTCTCGCGTTCCATATACTTCATGGAAAGGTCTTCCAGCTCAGATTTTATGGCATACAAGCCCAATCGGTGTGCAAGCGGGGCATACAGGTAAACTGTTTCAGATGAAAGCTTAAGCTGCTTATCGCGCGGCATAAACTCCATCGTGCGCATATTGTGTAGCCTGTCGGCAAGCTTGATCAATATCACCCTTACATCATCGGCAAGGGTAAGCAGCATTTTACGGAAGTTCTCGGCCTGTAAGGAGCTATTGGTATCAAAAACGCCCGATATTTTGGTTAAGCCATCAATGATCATGGCTACCTTTTTTCCGAATTCCCTTTCAATATCCTCGAGTGATACGGCAGTATCCTCCACCACATCATGTAATAGGGCACATACGATAGAGGTGGTTCCCAAACCTATTTCTTCAGCAGCGATCTGTGCTACGGCAATAGGATGGTATATATATGGTTCGCCCGATTTGCGGCGCATATCCTTATGGCTTTCCAGGGCCATATCAAAGGCTTTGCGTATCATGCGCTTATCACCCTTTTGCAAGGTTGACTTACTGGCACGCAGCAAAGCACGATATCTTTTCAGTATCTCATTCTTTTCGGCTTCTATATCTATCACTAAATCTTTCATGGTCAAATCCGCGTATAATATCATTAACTTGCAACAAATTATTAAATTGCAGGTTATTATTTAAATACCAAAGAAATTGCGTTAATTTTGTAGTACGTAAAATTATGAAATTTATTGGTTTTCTTTTACTGTTTTGCTGTAGCCTGGGAGTTGTAAAAGCCCAGGAAAAGCAACCCCGTCCAATACAACTTGGCAAAAATGATACCCTAAGAACTTATGTCACACTTTTGGACGGTGAACTGACACCAATGATCGTAACTGAGGAGGTCAAGATCGTTGATGTAAGGATATTTAAAAGCAAAGCCGAACGTGATGATTATAATCGTTTAAGGTATAACATCTATAAAGTATTGCCTTACGCCAAGTTTGCTGCAGATAGATACCAGCAATTGCAGCGCGACCTGGCAACTACAGCTGATAAAGGCAAGCAGAAGGAAATGATAAATGCTTGCGAAACACAAATAAAAGACCTGTTTAAACGCGAAATAGAGAATCTGACAATTAGTCAGGGAGAAGTGCTAATTAAACTGATAGACAGGCAGACAGGAACTACAAGCTATGATATGGTCAAAGATTTGAAAGGCGGTTTAAAAGCATTTATGCTGCAATCCGTTGCACGTGTTTTCGGCCATAATCTAAAGGAAACGTATGACCCTTATGAAGAGCGCGATATCGAGTCTATTCTTCAGCAGGCGGGGTACTATTCCTCTAACAATTAGTAATGAATAATAACAGCATCTACCAGTTTAACATACAACAGTTAAACGGTGAAGAACTCAACTTATCCGAATATAAGGATAAGGTACTTTTGATAGTAAACACCGCTTCTCAGTGTGGTTTTACCCCTCAGCTTAAAGATTTATCAGCATTAAAGAACGAATTTAAAGACCAGGATTTCGAGATACTTGCTTTTCCGTCGAACGATTTTGGCGGGCAGGAACCCCTCGAAGGTCATGAAATAGATGCGTTTTGTGAGAATACAGGTGTTAATTACCCGGTTTTTGAAAAAATAAGAGTAAGAGGGCCTTATGCCGATCCTTTGTACAAGTTTTTGGCTGAGAAAAAACAAAACGGTAAACTGAATTCTGCTCCAAGATGGAATTTTCATAAATACCTGATCAGCAAAGCGGGCCTGGTTACCGATTTCTTTTATCCGTTCACCAAGCCAACTTCTTCCAAGATCAGGAAAAAGATAGCACGTTTACTGTCTGCTGGCCATTAATTCCATTTCATATATGCTTAAATTAGACATATTGGTTTTGCCTGTTCACCCGGATGATGCGGAATTGGGTTGTGCAGGCACTGTTTTAAAAGAGATCGCAAACGGCAAAAAGGTGGGTATTGTTGACCTTACCCGAGGCGAGTTAGGTACAAGAGGATCAGCCGAGATCCGTGATCAGGAAGCCGCTGCCGCCGCCAAAATACTCGGGCTTGCGGTCAGGGATAATCTTTCTTTACCTGATGGTTTTTTTGAAAACACAAGAGATTACCAGTTAAAGGTGATCGAAGTAATACGCCGTTACCAGCCCGGCATAATTATCACCAACGCTTATCATGACCGTCACCCGGACCATGGCAGGGCAAATGAATTGGTGGAATCCGCTGCATTCCTATCCGGTTTGCGAAAAATTGAAACCAGCTATAACGGACAGGCACAGGAAGCATGGCGGCCTAAATTGGTATTGCATTTTATACAGGATAACTATATTAAACCGGATATATTGGTGGATGTGACCGATCATTGGGATAAAAAAATAGAAAGTGTCCGTGCTTACGGCTCGCAGTTTTTTAACCCCGAATGGCAGGATGAACCTCAAACCTATATATCATCACCCGAATTTGTACAGGTCGTTGAGGCAAGGGCACGTGAATTTGGAAAAAGCATCGGCGTGAAATTTGCTGAAGGCTTTACTTCAAGGAAGATCTTAGGAGTGGATAGTGTATTTGATCTTAGATAATCCGTAAATTTAAGAGAGACGCAAAGTATTGCGTCTCTACGGAAATTAGGCTTTTACGTATTCAAAACGATTATTATCATTGCTTCTTTCTCTTCTCAGTTTGTTTTCCTTTGCCAGTTTTAAAAGTATGCCTGACAGTTCGGAAGTTTTAAAATCCGAAGAGAAATTATCTTTACAATAGTCGGCAATATCAGATATGGAATGCCTGCTGGTAAAGAAATCAGTTGATAATAATTGATTCAGGATCTTAGTTGCACCTGGTTTTTTACGGCCTTGCGAAAGGTTATCATCCTCATCACCAGATCTTTGCTTGCGGCCCTTCTTGCTAAAAGTATCTGCTCCTTCAGCTTCACTTTTCTCCGATTCTATGATCGCGTCTAAAAAACGGTCGATGATCTTTACTTGTACAGCTTCAGACCGGAATGAATTAACAACTTCAGATATCTCTAATAATTGCTTTTTTAATTTTTCTATATGTTTGCTCATAATCGCTACCAATACCCCATCAAAGAATATATAAATGCAAAATTAAACACTATAATAATTAAAAATATTGCCTATTGTGGTTAAAAAATAGTATATATTAATATATAGATAGTTTATAAACGTAAACAAGGAATTATAGTATGTAGAACACAAAAAAAGCACCTGTTGTTTGTACAAACAGGTGCTCTGTAGCGAAAATATTACATTCTTATTATAATATGCCTAATATTTTTTCAAGGATGCTGAGACCTTCGTCAATATGATCTTTATCCATAATAAGAGCCGGTCTGAAACGTATGGTTTGGCTGCCGCAACCAAGGAACATCACGTCCTTTTTCATGCCTTCTTTTACAAAGCTATCCCGTTGGGCTTTATTTTGAAAATCAAATGCGGTTAGTAATCCTTTGCCCCTTACATTGCTGATCATGGAGTTCTTTTCAGCGATCTTTAATAATTCGTTTTGCAGGTATTCGCCCACGGTCGCTGCATTTTCGCACAAGTTATCTTCTTCAATGATCTCCATTATTTTGGATGAACGCACCATATCTACCAGGCTGCCGCCCCATGTTGAATTGATACGTGATGATACATGAAATACATTATCTTCAATCTCATCAACCTTTTTTCCGGCCAGGATACCGCATACCTGCATCTTTTTACCGAAAGCCAATATATCAGGACGGGCGTTTTCGCCAAAGTGCTCGTGGCACCAGAACTTGCCTGTAAGCCCTACACCGGTTTGCACCTCATCATAGATCAGCATAGCTTCATTCTCATCAGCCAGTTGCCTCAATTGCTCCAGGAACTCCTGCCTTACATGGTTATCGCCGCCTTCAGATTGTATGGGTTCAATAATGATGGCGCAAATGTCATCCTTATTCACCTCAAACGCTTTTTTGATCTGCGAAATGGATAATTCTTCCCTGTTTAACAGATCCTCGTGGTTACTATCTGAATAGGGGAAATTGATCTGCGGAAAGGAAACCCTTGGCCAATCAAACTTGGCGAACCATTTTGTTTTAACTGGAAGTGTATTGGTTAAGCTTAATGTATAACCGCTTCGCCCATGAAAAGCATGCTCGAAATGCAACACCTTGAATCCTTTTTCTTTAGTATAGCCTTTTGCAAAGTTTTTCTGCACTTTCCAATCCATAGCCACTTTAAGGGCATTTTCAATCGCCAACGATCCGCCGGATATAAAAAAGGCATGGGGCAGGTATTCAGGTATGCCCACCCTGTCAAACGTCTCCACAAACTGGGCGTATTGCGCAGTGTAGATATCAGAGTTGGAAGGGTTGGTGAGCGCCGCAAGCATCAAGTTCTTTTTGAACTCTTCATCATTAACCATTTTAGGGTGATTATAGCCTAAAGGGACTGAAGCAAAGCAGGTAAAAAAGTCGAGGTAGGTGCGTTTATGTTTGGCATCATAAATATAAACGCCTTTGCTTTTTTCCATGTCAAAAGTAAGGTCGAAGCCATCGGCAAGGATATGTTTGTTTAGCGTATCCTGTACATTTTCTGGAGCAACTTTTAGGTTATACATATGCAGTTTGATTTCTACAAATCTACTAAAAAGTGCTCAGAAACAACAATTTAAGCCGTTTTTGAACCGATTGACGAAAAAGTAACTTTAAATTGTTTAAAGTTGGTTTTTGGACTAAACCCGAAAATAGTTTTCAGGAATTTACTTGAAAATCTTTTTAGAGAGCAGTGATTTTCGGCGCGAAATGATTAGATAAACTTCCCCTTCATCCCCAATAAACCCCAAATTCCCCCGGTATGGATAACCAGTATTCGGCTACCGGTGGCGAAGTGTTTTTTTTCGATAAGATCGTATAGGGCATATAACATTTTACCCATATAAATGGGCTCGATCAATATCCCGGTCGAGGCTACAAACTGTTTCACAAATTCAATCAATTCATCAGTCACTTTGCCATAGCCCCCAAAGTGGTATTCGGTGTGTAATTGATATTCCGCTGGCTCAGTTAAAAAATGGTCAATGTCATTTCTTAAAAATTCACCCTTCTTCAATACCGGTACTCCGTGAAACTGTGTTTTAAACTGATGTTGGGCAATGCCGTTAATAATGCCCGCTGCAGTTGTTCCGGTGCCGCAGGCGCAGAAGATATGGTCGTAACGGTCAGTTAGCTCATTAATCAATTCACTGCAGCCTTTAGCCGCTAATGGCGATGCACCGCCTTCGTCAATAAAAAAGGCATCGGGATAATCAGAAAAATGTTTGCTAAATAAGGCCGATTTATCACGATAGCTTTCACGGTCGGTAAATATTAAGTTCATGCCGTGTAAGCGGCATAGGAATAAGGTGTCGTTATTTACTTCTTCGCCACGCACAAATCCTGTCGACTTAAAACCAAACTTTGCTGCCGAAGCAGCAGTTGCCAGTAAATGATTAGAATAAGCCCCGCCAAAGGTGACCAGGTGGGTTTTGTTTTCGGTTTGCGCCTGTTTTAACAGATATTTTAATTTGCGCCATTTATTGCCTGATATAATGGGATGGATCATATCGTCACGCTTGATGAAAACTTTTAAACCGTGTTCATCAAATAGTTTATCCTGGATTTGATGAACAGGGCTAAAAATCTCGAAATCTATATTCATCCGGTAAATTTAAAACAAGTATTTATCAATCATCACGCTAATGAAAAAACGATTACTTTTGCCCTAATGATAAACCCGGAAGAGTTATTAGAGCAGGAAGAACAGGATCTATATGAACACCTGCGGATAATAGTTGATAAGGGTCAATCGTTGTTGCGCATCGATAAATTTTTGATGACGCGCGTTGAAAATGCTTCACGGAATCGTATTCAGAATGCGATTGAACAGGGAAACGTACTGGTTAACGATAAACCAATAAAGGCGAGTTACAAGGTTAAACCCCAGGATGTTATTTCGGTTGTGCTGCCGCATCCGCCGAGGGACACCGAAGTTTACCCTGAAAACCTGCCGCTGAATATTGCTTATGAGGATGATGATGTGCTGGTGGTGAACAAAGCAGCCGGAATGGTGGTGCACCCCGGTTACAATAATTATACAGGTACTTTGGTAAACGGCCTGGTTTACCACTTTCAGCAATTGCCCACCTTGCCGGGTAATGATGGCAGGCCAGGTTTGGTCCACCGTATTGATAAGGATACTTCAGGCTTGTTGCTCATCAGTAAGAACGAACGTTCCATGACCTATCTTGCCCGCCAGTTTTTCGATCATACCATCACCCGTAAATATCTTGCCTTAGTTTGGGGCGATATTGAGCAGGACGGGACAGTAACGGGTTATATCGGGCGTAGTGTGAACGACCGCCGGGTAATGTCGATCTATGACGACCCGGAAAAAGGAAAATGGTCCGTAACGCATTATAAGGTTTTGGAAAGGTTGAACTATGTAACGCTGATCGAATGTCAACTCGAGACCGGCCGCACACACCAGATCAGGGCGCACATGAAACATATTGGGCACCCATTATTCAGCGATGCAGCTTACGGGGGCGACAAAATATTAAAAGGGACGGTTTTTAGTAAATACAAACAATTCGTTGAAAATTGTTTTGAACTGATGCCACGGCAGGCGCTGCACGCCCAAACCTTAGGTTTTGTGCATCCTTCGCAAAAAAAATATATTCATTTTGAAGCACCTCTGCCAGAGGACTTTGAAACAGTTTTACAAAAATGGCGCAAATATTCTAATGCGGGCCCCCTCTAAATCTCCCCCTGTTGGGGAGACTTTAAAAACTAAAATTAAAAAATCAGGTTGTGACATGAGTGAAAATATTTATAACATACTAACAAAAAAGTCCTCCCTACAGGGGAGGATTTAGGAGGGGCTTATGGTACCTGTTTTTATCAATTTTAACGGCGAGCTTTTGCCAGCTGATAGCAAGGTGCTAACTACAGCCAATCGTGCTTTCAGGTATGGGGATGCCCTGTTTGAAAGTATGCGGCTGATGAAAGGGCACCTTAAATTTGCCGACCTGCATGCCGATCGGCTTCAGCGCGGGATGAAAGCCCTTAAAATTGATGGTTACTCGCAAATGGACACCTGGTTCTTAAAGGAAAAGGTTGAACAGCTTGCCTCGCGGAATAAAATTAAACACGGGCGTCTGCGCCTCACTGTTTTTCGCGACGCAGAAGGTTTATATACACCCACGCAAAACAAAATGGGGTATTGTCTTGAATTGCAGCCGCTGGACGAGCCGCGCTATTTTTTGAACGATAAGGGGTTGATCATGGATATTTTTATGGAACTACCCAAGCCCACCAACTACTTGTCCAACATTAAGACCTGCAGTTCATTGATCTATGTCATGGCGGGCATATTTAAAACCCAAAACAAACTGGACGATACCTTTTTACTGAACCAAAACGGGTTCTTATGCGAGGCGGGTAGCTCCAATATTTTTGTCTGGTATAAAAGTCATCTATACACACCTGCCCTGAGCGAAGGCTGTGTAGAGGGGGTGATGCGACAGGTGATCATCAAATTGGCCAAGCAAGGCAATATCCCGTTTACAGAGGCGCAGATCAACCCAGATATTTTGTATGAAGCCGATGAGGTTTTTTTGACCAATGCCACCAAAGGCATCCAATGGGTGATGGGTTTTGGGGTGAAACGCTATTTTAACCGCTTAAGCAAAGGGCTGGTAGATGAATTGAATAAGGTTTAGCAGATCAGGCTGTTTCAACAATTCTGATCTCTTTCAAAATGCCATCCCATAAAGCGATACGGGCTATCAGGGCTTCTTTCACTGCCGCTGTAGCTTCAATCCATTTACTTTCGTCAACGCCGCACAATTCTTCCGTCATCTGGTAAGCTAATTGTGAATGGTGTTCGCCATCTACTTCAATATGGCGCTCCAAATAATAGATCAGCGTATCTACTTTGCCGGGCAGTTGTTTGCTGATCTCTTTTACCATACTGATGAACATGCCGGGTATCAGGTCTTCACGGCCAAAAGTAAATACGGCTGCCTGTATGTGTGATTTTCCGGTATCGATAACATCAAAAGTATGTTTTACAAACTGGCGGGCAGTGGTTGGTATATTGGCGGTATTCAACGCCTCGCTGATATCTTTACCGTTGTTTAATTCGCCCAACAAACTGTTAATGCCTGTTGCTGAGGAGCCCGCCTGCTGCATTGCAGCGAGGTACAATTCAAAATGACTGGTGCGGTTTCCATCGGCATCAACATCACTCTCCTCACCTAAAACGATCTCGTTGATGAGGTAACGGGTATTGGCATTGCCAACGGGTACCCATGGCAAAGTGGTGCAGGTTAATTTTTGCTGTAGAGATTTAAGCAGCGACATAAAATCCCACACAGCAAACACATGGTGACCCATAAAAACATGGAGATCATCAATGGTTTGGATATTTTTATAAAGATCATGGTCGATCAGTTGCTGGCGTAATGGTTCAATTTCAGCTTTTAGGCTGGCTATCCTCGCGGTATTTCCCTGCATCATCCGGCAAAAATAATGATAATGGGTTTGATGATGAATATTTATTGATTTATGACAGAAAAGTGATGGTGTATGTAGTTGTCTTACAACCTCACCCCCCTCAAAAACTCCACAATACCCATGCGTTTTTTACCTTCCATTTGCACATCTG
>Ga0206812_1007_pt1 | contig 72126 bp, 49 predicted proteins | sample Alteio_BWOrgCont_54_FD_152912 | JGI IMG/M metagenome (GOLD analysis project Ga0206812, IMG submission 152912) | Enriched cells from forest soil in Barre Woods Harvard Forest LTER site, Petersham, Massachusetts, United States -... | ecosystem: Environmental > Terrestrial > Soil > Temperate forest >... | reverse complement strand
ACCCCGCGTGTTGAAATTGACGACCGCAAATACACCCCGCAGGAAATTTCGGCCATGATACTTCAGAAAATGAAGAAAACTGCCGAGGATTTCTTAGGTACAGAAGTTACCGAAGCGGTAATTACCGTACCGGCTTATTTTAACGATGCGCAACGCCAGGCTACTAAAGAAGCCGGTGAAATTGCTGGCTTAAAGGTTCGCCGTATCATCAACGAGCCTACTGCTGCTGCCCTTGCCTACGGCCTGGACAAAGCGCACAAGGATATGAAGATCGTAGTGTTCGACTGCGGTGGTGGTACCCATGACGTATCGGTATTAGAGTTAGGCGATGGCGTTTTCGAAGTAAAATCAACCGATGGTGATACTCACCTTGGTGGTGACGACTTTGACCACGTAATTATCGACTGGCTGGCTGACGAATTTAAAAATGACGAAGGTATCGATCTTCGCAAAGACCCTATGGCCCTGCAACGTTTAAAAGACTCTGCCGAAAAAGCTAAAATTGAGCTTTCGAGCAGTCCGCAAACTGAGATCAACTTACCATACATCACTGCTGCTGACGGTATGCCTAAGCACTTAGTGAAAACATTAACCCGTGCTAAATTTGAGCAACTGGCTGATAGCCTGATCAAACGTACTATTGAGCCATGTAAATCAGCTTTAAAAGGTGCCGGTTTAAAGGTATCTGATATTGACGAGATCATCCTGGTGGGTGGTTCGACCCGTATCCCTGCTATACAGGAAGCTGTTGAGAAATTCTTTGGTAAAGCACCGTCAAAAGGTGTAAACCCTGATGAAGTAGTTGCCATAGGCGCTGCTATACAAGGTGGTGTATTAACCGGCGAAGTGAAAGATGTGTTGTTGTTAGACGTTACCCCGCTATCATTAGGTATCGAAACTATGGGTGGTGTAATGACCAAGCTGATAGAAGCCAACACGACTATCCCAACCAAGAAATCGGAAGTGTTCTCGACCGCATCTGACAGTCAGCCTTCTGTAGAGATCCACATCTTACAGGGCGAGCGCCCGATGGCAGCAGGTAACCGCACCATAGGTCGTTTCCACCTGGATGGATTGCCACCAGCACCACGCGGTGTACCACAGATCGAGGTATCATTTGATATCGACGCCAACGGTATATTGCACGTAGCTGCTAAGGATAAAGCAACAGGCAAGGAACAGAAGATCCGTATCGAAGCTTCGTCAGGTTTGACAGATGCCGAGATCAAGAAAATGAAGGATGAAGCTGAAGCAAATGCTGAATCTGACAAAAAGGCAAAAGAAGAGGTTGAAAAACTGAATTCGGCTGATGCCCTGATCTTCACTACTGAAAAGCAACTGAAGGAGTATGGCGATAAGATATCTGCTGACAAAAAAGCACCTATCGAAGAAGGTTTGAAAAAACTGAAAGAAGCTTATGCTGCTAAGAACCTTGCTGATATCGAAACTGCTCAAACAGAATTGAATACCGCCTGGACAGCTGCATCAGAAGAGATGTACAAAGCTGCCGCTGATGCCGAACAGGCACAACCAGGTGCCGAAGGTGGTCATGCTGGTGGCGGTCAGCCACAAGATCCAGGCGACCATGTAACTGATGTTGACTTCGAAGAAGTAAAATAATAATCTACCATATAAAACGAAAGCCCGTCCTGTTAATCAGCGACGGGCTTTTTTGCGGAGACCCGACCGTCATGGCGAGGAACGAAGCCATCTCTACACAGGACACTCAAATAGGTAATTAATTTTAAGCGGCAAACAGACATCCGCGATTTGCATGTGTAGAGATGGCCACGCTATCGCTCGCCATGACGGTCGGAATTATTCCGGTATCAAAGCGGAAGGAAAAATAAACAAAAATGTTATTATTGGGCGTATCCCTGCGGGCCGGGCTGTACGCTCATACTGCACGGGCCTTAGCCACGAGCCGGTATCCGCTGCCACCACTTACGCAATCAATATTGAATAACTATCGCCTTACTATAATTCACAAACGAACAAGAATCTGTGTCGTCAGTAACGTTCGGGGAAAATTTAATCACCTTGCCATTCACGTTAGTGGTTTTAAGCTGACCTTTAAAGCCATGCAGTACCAGGTTTATTTTACTGTATTTGGAAGCGAATGAACCCTCAACTGCATCTAAGCTGATCTGTTTTTTTGCTGGGTCGAAACTGATCGCGCGTTTGTAGTAGGCACCGTTTTGATAGTCGTAGGTTGAGCCATCATCTTCGTAATAAACAAAGCTGTTGGCTTCTTTACCGTACCATACGTGGAGTTCTAAAATGCCATCCCCTTTTTCGCTGGTACTTTGGATCACATGCTGCATTGGGATAATGGCACTGCCTTTGATAAATACCGGCAGATCAGTCAATGGGGCAGGTGCTTTGATTATTTTGCCACCAGTAAACTTCTTGCCTGAACTTAAGCGGTACCATTCTCCGGAAGGAAGATACACCTCTTCGGATAATTTGGTGCTTTCAACCGGGGCAACCATGATAGCGTCACCAAATAAAAACTGGTTCTGGAATCGTTCTGAAAAAATGCTGTCCTCTTGTGTATAATTAATAGCCAGTGTACGGCTTACCGGCAAACCTGTTTGGTGCGATTGGTAATAGCTGGAGTACAGATAGGGCAGTAATTTGTAACGCTGCTCAATATCTTTTTTGATGATGGCCTCTTTTTCAGCACCCCATTTCCATGGCTCACGGTATTCGGTGCCTTTGGCAGCATGGTTACGGAACATCGGCGTGTAAACGCCTAAGGAGTTCCAACGTACCATCAGCTCAGGCGTAGGGTTGCCGGTAAAACCGCCAATATCAACTCCCACTAATGACATACCGGTGATACCTAAACTGTTTACCATACGTGTGCCAAGCAGCATGTGGGCATCGTAGGCTGAGTTATCGCCCGTCCACACGGCAGAGTAACGCTGCGTACCCGAATAAGCTGCACGGGTTAGAACGAACGGACGTTTACCGTTTAATATCTTTTTAGTACCCTCGTAAGTGGCACGGGCCATTTGCATACCATAAGCATTGCGTATCTCGGGCATATAATAATTACCGAATTTTACCATCCAGGGGATATCCTGCCCCCAGGCAGCAGGCTCGTTCATATCGTTCCAAAAACCTTCCACACCGGGGTTAGCCAGCGCGGTAAATGAAGCGCCCCACCATTTACGCACATCATCCCTGAAAAAGTCAGGGAAATGACAACGACCTGGCCATACACTGCCGATATACTTTTCGCCATTGGGATAAGTGGCGAAGTAGTTATTGGCAACGCCTTCATCATATTGTTTATATCCCGGTTCAATTTTTATACCCGGGTCAACAATGGTAACCAGGTGAAAGTTCATGCTCTTTAGCTGGTCTATCATCCCCTTTGGATCGGCAAAGGTTTGTTTGTTCCAGGTGAATATCTTGTAATGATCCATGTAATCGATATCGCAATACATCACATCAGCAGGTATTTGCTTTTTGCGGAATGTTTGGGCGATATCCAGTATCTCTTTGGCGCTCATATAGCTCCAGCGACATTGCTGATAACCCAGGCTCCACAGCGGCGGCATTTCCATGCGTCCGGTTAGCCAGGTATAATCTTGAATGATCTGTGCTACGCTTTGCGCACCGAGGAAGTAATAGTTCATATCACCGGCATCAGCGCCAAACCAGCTCATGGTATCATCAGTAGAAGCACCGAAATCAAAATAGCTTTTGTGGGTATTATCGAAAAACAGCCCATAACTTAAGCCACCGTGCAACCCGATAAAGAAGGGGAAAGTTTCATACAACGGATCGGATTTTGGATTATGATCGGATGCATCGGTGTTCCAATTTGTGTACGAGCTACCACGACGGTTCAGGTTACCCGTTTTTTCACCCAGACCGATAAACTTTTCATCAGCATATAATTTGCGATAATTAACCACCCTTGTGCCCTGCCAGTTGGTACCAAAACGGGTATCATCCTCGCTCAATACTTTGCCATCAGCCGTATAAAAATTAAAACACAAGGGTGATTTAGTTATACGCAGCTTTAAAGCGGTGGTAGTGATCTCGATTTGATCTGATGACTCTTTATACTGGATTTGATCAGCAGGTTTTTGTATCACTGCAAAGGAAGTATCAACGCTATGTTCTTTACTAATGCTTACCCGGATAATGGTAGGGCTGTAGACCCAGATACGTGCTTCGGCCTCTTTGGTTTTGATAATGAGAACATTGTTTTGCTTGCTTACGCTCTCGGTGTTCCCTAATATTTCGGTCTGCATGTGCTGCTGTGCAAATAGGTTGGATGAATAAAATGATAAAAGGATAACGAGCGAAAAGCAATAACGTTTCATTGGTTTGGCAATTGGTTATGTCAAATGTAATAAAAGTTCCGGGAACGTTACCGGGATAGAATTATGATTTTTTTAAAGCGAAATTTCCGCAATATTTCCGCAGGGGTAGCGGAACGGAATAATGATTTAAAACAAAAAACCCCGCCGTAGGTGAAGGGTTTGGATAAGCTTGTTGCATTTTTAAACGTCGCGGTTATAGGAGGCTCCTATAGAGCCTATAACTTGGGGGCTGGTTTTCTATAAACAGGGTGCTCCTACGGAGCTTTCCTTAGAGTTCGATAACATTTCATGCATAAATGAGGTGTATCCTAAATATAAGCAAATACTTAAATGCCGCATAAAAAAATGCTCCGTAGGAGCACCCTGTTTATAGGAAAATGTAAAGAGAGAGTCGGGCTCCATAGGAGCCTCCTATAATTAACGCGCTATTCTATAAAATCAAACAAAAATCTTTCTTCAAACGGCACGTCAAATTTCTCTAATAATTCGTGGTATTCTTGCCTGAATGTTTTTCGTTGGTGATGGGTTTCCTGGTTAAGAATGTATTTTATGACGGCATCAATATGTGATTGCGAATAGGAAAACACACCATAGCCCTCTTGCCAACTAAATTTTCCCTTTACCCAATTTTTACTGTTTATGAATTCATTGCTTTCTACTTTGATCTCTTTTACAAAATCAGAAATTAAAACTGTTGGTTTAAAACCTACAAACAAATGTATATGATCGGGCATTGAATTAACAGCAAGCATTTTGGCTTTCCTGTTTTGAACCAGACCGGTAATATATTTATGTAACTCCTCTTTATGTTCTTTCGGAATTATGTTTTGCCTGTGTTGAACAGCAAAAACAAATTGCAGATAGATTTGTGAAAAGGTATTTGCCATATTTTTTAGAAATATAATTATAACAAAAAAGGCCCGATTATTACAACCAGGCCTTTATCTTTTTATTCTCTATGTTATTTTTATGGCCACAAGTTTTCAGGATAGGTGCCATTAGCCACCAGTTCTGAAATGCATTTTTGTACGATCGGTTTGTCTTCTTTATAAGTAACTCCAAACCATTTAGAAGCAGTAGGGATTACTTTAAATGAAGCTGTGCCGCTTTTGATCAGCTCATCAGCAGCTAGCGGAATGAAAAATTCAGACTTTGGATTATTTTCATTGGCATCAACAAACATCCTAAACATCGGCTCGCTTTGTTCGAAAACAGCGGGAGTGAAGCCCCAGAAATTCATGGATACACGCGTGTTACTATCCAAAGGATGTTCGCCGGTAGCATCTTTATAAGCTACGCTGCCATCTTCTTTGAAATAAACTTCGGTACGCTCGTTGATCTCCACCATATTGCCTTCGGCATTCACTTTACAAACGCCTCGGGAAACTGAACCGTAATCAGATAAAGTCCTGTCAACCTGGTAGCCTATCAGCGAATATTTGTCATCAGCTACCTCGCTTGTCAGGAATTTGGCCATTTCTACAAAAGCTTCTTTACCATAATAATCGTCAGCATTGATCACACAAAAAGGCTCTTTTACCTGGTTGCGCGCTGCTAAAACAGCATGCATGGTTCCCCAGGGTTTTGCTCTTTCAATGGTTTTATCAATACCGAAAGGCTTCAGGTCATAGCTTTGAAAAACATAATCAGTTTCTACACGGCCTTTTAGTTTAGGCTCGAATATGGCTTTAAATGGCTCGGCAAATTCTTCACGTATAATGAAGCTGATCTTACCAAAGCCGGCGTTAATGGCATCGTAAATGGAGTAATCAATGATAGTTTCGCCATGCGGACCAAAACCGTCAATTTGTTTCATGCTTCCATAGCGGCTGGCCATCCCTGCGGCCAAAATAAGTAGTGTAGGTTTCATGTTCTTTTTTACAGAATTATAAAGGAAAATGTTTTATCTATCTATTAAATTTCAAATATAATTAATATATGTAATGTTGACAATTATTTATTTAATGTATCTGAAATCATGTCCGTCTTTAACATTCAGCAACACTTCATAGATCAGGCGGATCACATTATCCACGTCCTCTTTGTGTATCATTTCAACTGTGGTGTGCATATAGCGTAGTGGCAATGAAATTAATGCTGATGGCACACCATCATTTGAATAAGCAAAAGCATCCGTGTCTGTACCAGTAGACCGTGAAGAGGCCTGGCGCTGGAAGGGGATACCTTCTTTTTCTGCCGTCTCGATCAGTAATTTGTTGACGTTATTTTGTACAGCAGGTGCATAAGACACTACCGGTCCTTTACCGCAGGCCAAATCGCCCTGGGTGATCTTACTGATCATTGGCGTTTGGGTGTCATGGGTAACGTCGGTCACAATAGCCAGGTTAGGTTTAATGTGATGGGCGATCATCTCAGCACCGCGCAAACCAATCTCTTCTTGTACCGCATTTACAATGTATAAACCAAATGGGAGTTTCTTTTTATTTTCTTTAAGCAGGCGTGCAACCTCGGCTATCATAAAACCACCGGCACGGTTGTCAAGGGCACGACCTACATAATAACGGTCGTTCAGTACCATGAATTCATCTTCATAAGTGATCACGCATCCTACATGGATACCCAGCTTTTCTACTTCTTCTTTTGTAGTGCATCCGCAATCAAGAAAAATATTCTTCAGCGTAGGCGCTTCTTCCTTATCGCCCGAACGGGTGTGGATAGCTGGCCAGCCAAACACGGCTTTCACTATACCCTTATCTGTGTGGATATCCACCCTTTTGGATGGTGCTATCTGGTGATCAGAACCACCATTGCGTATCACGTAGATCAAGCCATCACTGGTGATATAATTTACAAACCAGGATATCTCATCGGCATGGGCCTCAATAACAACTTTGTATTTAGCTTTTGGGTTGATGATACCTACAGCCGTACCGTAGTTATCTACATAATGATCGTCGATATAAGGTTTAAGGTAATCGAGCCATAATTCCTGGCCTTTCCATTCAAAACCCGTAGGTGAGGCGTTATTTATATATTTTTCGAAAAAGGCCAGTGAGTGTTTGTTTACCACCTCAATGTGCTTCTTTTTATCTTCTTTTTTCTTGGCCATGTATTTGTGTTTGAACTGTTTTTAATAGCGATGGCAAATATAACAAAGCTTGGGATAATGCGATACGTTAACAAATTTTAGCCGTATCATTTATATTAATTATTACAGACTTAACATTGGGTTCATTTAGCTGTAGTTTCTTTGCCTGAGTAATTTTTTTCAATATATAATTTAGTTGACTGAGGCCAGTTTGCGGAATCAAGCTGGCTTTTTTATCTTCTTTTCCAATATCTCGTAATCGAAACCATTTTTTGAGAACAGCTTCCCGGTGTGCGCATACCCGGCTTTCAAATAAAAGCCAATGGCTGATACCCGTGCATTGCACCAAATCATCGTACCACCTTCACTTTTAGCAAACTCTTCTACACGGCTCAATAAACTATTTCCAATCCCCATTTTTTGAAGATCAGGCGCAACGGCAAGTTTACGAAACTGGAAAGATGTGCCATGCTGAAAAAGCGAAATGACACCCACCAATTTATCTTCGGTAAATGCCCCAAAGTGGATTCCATCATTATCTTCGTCCAGTTCCATTTCATAAAGCTTTTGACCAGGGTATAAAACCTGCTGCCGTAATCGCCAGGTTAATTCAGGACGGATCTGTTCGATATGGATCATTGTTAAGGTGAAAGGACAAAGGTAAAAGGATAAAGGTTATTTTATGGTTTCAAAAGAAACCTTTCGCCTTTACCCTCTCAACCCTTCACCTATAAAGGGATATTCCCATGCTTTTTCCTCGGATTATTCACCACTTTATTTTCCAGCATTTTAAAGGCATGGATGAGTTTGATACGTGTTTCGGCGGGTTCAATTACTTCGTCGATAAAACCGCGCTCAGCGGCACGGTATGGGTTGGCAAATATGTCGGAGTACATCAGTTCTTTTTCGCGCCATTTGGCATCCTTGTCTTCGGCGGCATTGATCTCACGTTTGAAAATAATTTCGGCAGCGCCTTTGGCGCCCATTACCGCTATCTCTGCTGATGGCCAGGCATAGTTCATGTCGGCGCCGATATGTTTGGAGTTCATTACATCATAAGCGCCGCCGTAAGCTTTGCGGGTGATCACGGTGATGCGCGGTACGGTCGCTTCGCAAAAAGAGTAAAGCAATTTAGCGCCGTTGGTGATAATGGCGTTCCACTCCTGGTCGGTGCCTGGTAAAAACCCCGGTACATCTTCAAACACCAATAAGGGGATATTAAAGCTATCGCAAAAGCGAACAAAACGTGCGCCTTTGGTAGAGGAATGAATATCTAATACACCAGCGAGGAATGCAGGCTGATTAGCTACAATGCCAATACTTCTCCCGGCTAACCGGGCGAATCCCACTACAATATTTTCGGCAAAATCTTTATGTACCTCTAAAAATGAATCTGCGTCGATCACCTGGTTAATAACGTCCCGCATATCGTAAGGTTGAGAAGCGTTCTCGGGCATCAGGTCGGTGAGCGCAGGCCGCAATTCATCCTTACCTTCGTACGACAGGTAAGGAGCCTTATCCTCACAATTCTGAGGCATATAGCTCAGCAGTTTTTTAACATGCTGGATGGCATCTATTTCATTGGAGCAGGCAAAATGGGTCACCCCTGATTTGGTGGCGTGGGTTGTTGCGCCGCCTAATTCTTCCGAAGTAACTACCTCATGCGTAACTGTTTTTACCACGTTGGGTCCGGTAACAAACATATAAGAGGTGTTCTCCACCATCAAAATAAAATCGGTAATGGCAGGAGAATACACCGCGCCGCCCGCGCATGGCCCCATAATGGCAGATATCTGCGGTACCACACCGGAGGCCATTGTGTTTTTATAAAATATATCAGCATATCCGCCTAATGAAACAACGCCCTCTTGAATACGTGCACCGCCTGAGTCGTTCAAACCAACTACAGGTGCGCCGTTTTTCATTGCCAGGTCCATGATCTTGCAGATCTTTTCGGCATGGGTTTCAGAAAGCGATCCCCCAAAAACAGTAAAATCCTGTGAGAAAACATACACCAACCTACCGTTAATGGTGCCGTAGCCGGTTACTACGCCATCGCCGGGATATTTCTCTTTTTCCATATCGAAATCGGTCGATCGGTGAGCCACCAGCATCCCGATCTCCTGGAAAGAACCTTCATCCAACAAAAAATGCAGGCGTTCGCGTGCGGTTAATTTTCCTTTTTTATGCTGACTTTCGATGCGGGCTTGGCCACCGCCCAACAATGCCTGTTCGCGTTTATGCTGTAATGCTTTAACTTTTTTATTCACAACTGTGGTTTATAATGCAATTTGCTAAAAATAGTAATTATCAGGCTAAATGCATCCATATATGCTATTGTAAGTATAGGTAAAAACTAATGAGGATTATTGCTATTTTTAGCCCAACGCCGGAGACAATAAATTTTACAAGATCAACCTATGTGTGCCAAAGAGAAAAAGCATAAACACAATACCGATCACATCACTTACAAGGGCCTGCTTGACGGGAATAAGAAATTCATAAAGAACGCCCTAAAATCTGATCCTGATTATTTTAAAAAACTGGCGACCCAGAACCCACCCGTTTTATGGATAGGCTGTGCTGATAGCCGTGTCCCGGCCAACCAGATCACAAATACCAATCCGGGTGAGATATTTGTACACCGTAATATTGCCAACATGGTGATCCACACGGATATGAGTATGCTATCGGTGCTTGATTATGCGGTGAATGTGTTACACGTAAGGCACGTCATCGTGACCGGACATTATGGATGCGGTGGGGTGATCGCAGCCATGAGTAACCAGGAATTTGGCCTGATTGATAACTGGCTGCGCCATATAAAAGATATTTACCGGGTTCATGAGAAAGAACTGGATAAAATAAAAGATGAGGGCAAACGCTGCGACCGTTTGGTGGAATTGAACGTGATTGAGAACGTATATAATCTCTGCAAAACATCCATCGTGCAAAATGCCTGGAAGACGGGCCAACCTTTAGAGGTGCATGGATGGGTTTACAGCATCAGCACCGGTATCATCACCGATATGGAAGTGAGCACCAGCAATAATGACAAGCTGGATGATGTGTTTAAGTTCAAGTAGGTGCCCCCTAACCCCCTAAAGGGGGACACTAAAATAAAAAGCCCTCCACGGGCGGGAAGGCTTCAAAAGACGTAAATTAAGTCTCCCCTACAGGGGGAGATTTAGAGGGGGCTTTCTTTACTCAAAAACGGATACCTGTAATCCTTCGGCGGATCAAAAGTTTCCTTTATAGTTCTTGGTGATACCCAGCGTAACAGGTTGATCATAGAACCAGCCTTATCATTGGTGCCCGAACCTCTTGCACCGCCAAATGGCTGCTGCCCAACAACTGCCCCCGTCGGTTTATCGTTGATATAGAAGTTACCTGCCGCGTTGCGTAAACGATGGGTCGCCTCGGCAATGGCATAGCGGTCTTGTGATATAACAGCGCCTGTTAATGCATAGATAGATGTTTTGTCAACAATGTCTATCACCTTGTCAAAATCCTTGTCGTCATAAACGTAAATGGTCAGCACCGGGCCGAATAGCTCCTCGCACATGGTTACATAATATGGATCATCCACACGGATCACAGTAGGCTCGATGAACCAGCCCTGGCTTTTATCGTATTTGCCGCCGATTACTATCTCTACATTTTTATCGTTTTTGGCAGCATCAATATATTTTGCCAGTTTGTCGAATGATTTTTCATCGATAACGGCATTAATGAAGTTCTCAAAATCTTCAACCGGGCCCATTTTAAAGCTGGCAACATCGCGCTGCATTCTTTCTTTAATAGCAGGCCATAATGATTTAGGAACGTAAGCCCTTGAAGCAGCCGAACATTTCTGTCCCTGGTATTCAAATGAGCCGCGGATCAAAGCGATATTAGCTACATCAACATCGGCGCTTGGATGCACCAGCACAAAGTCCTTGCCGCCGGTTTCGCCTACGATGCGCGGGTAGGTTTTGTATTTATGGATATTGTTACCAATGGTTTTCCAAATATTTTGGAACACCCCGGTTGAACCTGTAAAGTGGATACCTGCAAAATCGGGATGATTAAATATCACCTCACCTGCGGTTGGGCCATCAACATAAACCAGGTTGATCACGCCATCAGGCAATCCTGCTTCGCGGAAAACCTGCATGATCACATTGGCTGCAAATATCTGTGTATTGGCAGGTTTCCAAACCACTACGTTGCCCATCATGGCAGCTGAAGATGGCAGGTTACCGGCAATAGCGCTAAAATTAAATGGCGTAAGCGCGAATACGAAGCCCTCCAGCGGACGTTGTTCCACCCTGTTCCAAACACCCTTGCCAGAAATAGGTGGCTGCTGTTGGTAGATCTGCGTCATGTAAAATACATTGAAACGCAAAAAGTCGATCAGCTCACAAGCCGAATCGATCTCGGCCTGGTAAGCGTTTTTTGATTGACCCAACATGGTAGCCGCGTTTACTTTGGCGCGGTATGGGCCTGCAAGCAGGTCGGCAGCTTTTAGGAAAATGGCTGCGCGGTGCTCCCAGGGCATTTCTTCCCAGGCAGCTTTGGCTGCTAATGCCGCATCAATAGCCGCTTTAACATGGCTTGCATCACCATTGTGGTAAGTGGCTAATACGTGTTTATGATCGTGCGGGGGGCGTACCTCGCCGGTTTTACCCGAGCGTACTTCCTTGCCGCCAATATACATCGGTATATCGATCTGTTTTGAACGGGCTTCGTCCAATGCAGCTTTAAGCGCTGCACGCTCCACACTGCGCGGGCCATAGTTTAAAACAGGCTCGTTTTGCGGCGTTGGAACATTAAAAAATCCTTTAAGCATAGAGGTTAATTATTGAGTGTGCAAAGATACGCTTAATGTGCAGATGTGCGAAAGGGCAGATGTGCAAATTACGGGAGTTTGACAATGCCGGGGAATGGCGTGTACTTCACTCCTTAAAAATAGGCTTTCACTCTATTTTAATAGGTTGCAGTGATGATGATTGCTATATTTATCATAAAATCTTGATAACCGAAATATCACCAAATAACCATGAAAGCAAAAATATTAGGCATGTTGATCTGCAGTCTATTTTACATCAGCGTGAAGGCACAGCTAAACCAGCGATTTGATAATACCAACTATAAAGCCATTTACTTTAAGGAGGCTTGTGAGCTAATGGCTAAAAACCCTAATTTGCTTTTGCTGGATGTGCGGTCGCCCGGTGAATATGCGGATACGAGTAAATACCTGACATCCAATATCGGCAGGTTAAAAGGCGCGGTAAATATTTCCATCGATTCTATAGATAAGCATTTTAATGAGCTCAAAGCTTATAAGGACAGAACGATATTAGTTTACTGCTCGCACAGCCAGCGTAGCCGGAGGGTTAGTAAATTTTTGGCCGACAGCGGGTTCAAGAGCATTTACAGCCTTAACGGGGGAATGACCGAGGTAAACAGGACCGCTGATGCCGTGTTCCCCTGTAAATCGTCATTGTACACTACCAGCATGCCTTATAAACTGATAGGGGCCGATGATGCAATCGCGTTTATCCGCGATAAAAATAATGTGGTTATTGATGTAAGACCGGCTTCGCAATTCAATGGAAAAGATACTGATGAATATGCTAATGTGGGCCGGATAAAGAATGCTATCAATGTGCCATTAAGTACGATGGATTCAGAAATGGCTAACCTGGCTAAGTATAAAGATCGCCAGGTACTGGTTTATGAACTGTATAGCAATGATGCGATGGCGGCGGCATTAAAGCTTAATAAGGCAGGCTTCAAAAACGTTAATGTGCTTTTTGACGGCTTTGATAATTTTTTGATCAATACGCCGTCATCGTCCAAACTACGGAAAGAACTGATAACAGGCACGCCATCTTATAAGATAGTTGGAGTGAGGGAAACTATCGACCTGGTCAATAACCAACCCAACCTGGTTGTGGCAGACCTGCGCCCAAAAGAGCAATTTGAAAACAAATCAACAGAAAGCTTTTATAATTTAGGGCATATCAAAAACGCCGTTAATTTAAACGCCGCTGATTTGGACACTTATTTAAAAAATAAACCTAAAACAACACCTATATTGATCTACGGTGCATTTACATCAGCCATGAAGGGTATGAAAGACATGGCCCCCGCAGATGTAAGTACAGTGAGCAAGCAACTTGCAGCCAAAGGTTATACCAATGTGTACCTGCTTTATGATGGCATATATTCAGTAGTATGGTCGTCTGCAAATGTGGGGAGCCTTAAGGATGCTGCGAATATTTTAGAGGATCATAAGGGGTTTTATTAGGCAGAGTTGGGCATTGGTCTCCGGCAAAGGCGACAAAAAAACACTCACTCTACTTTCTCAAACCTCAGATCCTGTATCTTATCGTGATTGACCTCGAACCCGGTTATCTTTCCTTTTTTGTCCTTGGTGAAATCTAAACTCTTCATCCAATCCAAATTATTGACAAGGCGTTTTTCGCTGTAAAATACAATGGGCGAATCAGGATATTTGGCATTGGTGAGCACCAGTTGGTGGTCTTTCAGTATAATGCCATAGGTGCAATCTAGCTCAGAACAATAGTATTTGCCGGTGTAGGCCATCAATTGTTTGTCTGTCGGGGTATTGAAAGGATCCCGTTTTCTCATCGTGCGACTTCTACCGTCTGGCCAGGTCTGCTGCACGGTAACATCATGTTCATTTTTTACCGTGAACACGAACTTTACGCCGGGGTAGAAACCGCGATACCAAAAGGTGTCTCTTGTTGTACGGTACAATAGGTAATGTACTCCATAATAAACGTATTTAAACTCCCCGTTCTTTAATTCGAACGCCGTGTGATCACCATCTTCTACAACATACGATCCAAGCAAGGGCTTTACGCTTATGGTATCTTTTACGATTGGATCAAAGGGGGTTTTAAAACCAGGTTTTTCTTTTTCAGGCCTATGATCTTTAATAAATAAGCCGGCCATCTGGTCGGTATTACCAAAAGTGTTGCCGTTATTACCCATATTGCCAAAAATAATAAAGGCCATTTTCGCGCCCGGAACATACGTTACTAAATTATTATAGCCATTGTTTACTCCCGGATGAAAGTATGTTTTCAATCCCTCGAAATCACCCACCTGGATACCTGTGCCAACATCAAGATATTTGCCGCTATTTAAATGGCCGCTTTGCATCATTTGCTCTATAATGAGACGATTCTCTGATTTGCTGTTTAAAAAATTCATCGCCCATTTACTCATATCATCAACATTAGTAAACAACCCCTTTGCCCCAACAGCCGAGGAATTGACGATACCCATCTTATCAGCTTGCATATACGGATAGGCCCGGTTGGGCACTATACCGGTATAATCATCATGAAAATGGGTGTTGTTCATTTCCAACGGTTTAAAAACAGCCGAGTCGGTAAACTGCCGCAAACTTTTGCCCGTTACCGAACGCACGATCTCGCCAAGCAGGAAATAGCCACTATTAGAGTACATATATTGTTTGCCCGGATCAAAATTCAGCGTCCGCTGTTTGCTCAATATTTTGATGATGTGTTCCCGGGTGATAACATCCTCCTGCGTGGTGCCGGCTATTGATAGTAATTGGTCGTAATCTCTGATACCGCTGGTATGGTACAGCAGGTTACTGATAGTGATCTTTTTTTCAAAGTTGGGCAACCAGGGCAAATACTTGTGGATGTCGTCGCCTATGCTTAGTTTCCCCTGGTGTGCCAATAGCAGGATAGTATATGCTGTAAACTGTTTGGAAACAGAACCCATCTCGAAGATGGTTTGGGGCGTAATAGGAATACCATACTCCAGGTCGGCCATGCCATAACCTTTGGCATAGATGAGCGAATCATTACGTACGATACCGATGGCGCAGCCGGGGCTTTTATTGTTATCCCATTGTTTAAACAGGCTGTCGATCTTTTTTGCAGTTTCGGTTGGGATGGATTGCGCATAGCCATTGCCAACAATAACACATGCAAACCATGAAAATGCAAGCAAATGCTTTTTGGCGATCTTCATAAAGTGAATTGTTTAAAGGCCTTGAACGGTTGAGAGAGTTTAATGCAATTTACAGAAAAAGAATTGTATAAATACAAGGCCATCAGCGGGATGCCATAACGGTACTTGCAGAAATATAGGCTCAGTATAGGTCATCTATCAGGTCAATAATGTGTCATTTAATTGTCGTAATAAGTAATTAATATTAATTCTGATTAAAAATCGCTATCCATTGATTAATAAGGTATTTCAGCTTAAAAATAGTTGAGTTTTTGTATCTTTTTTTTCGTAAAACCGTATAAAGTCATTGTTGTTTATGTTGTGTCCCAGGCAATACCGGGATACTTATTATTAATATGATCAGATAATTTTATGCCTAACGCGGAAGATATATTCAAAGAATACAGGGAGCTATTGCTGAAAAAAGTGAACGAAAATGCCAGCGGACAAGTATTCCACTTTAATTTTACTTCGATTAACGAAGGAACATTTACCGTTACCAATAACGAAAGTAAGGATATGTTCGGCGGTACTGTAAAGCTCACTATTAATAATGACGGGCTGAACATTTTAATGGATTACAAAGGCTTCTACATCACCCAAACCTTGAAAATAGATACCAGTGCCGGAAAAGGCGGTTACGTTTTTAAACGTGAACCCAATAGCGGCAAAGTTTTCCTTACGGGGCACCAGTTGGAGTCATAAGTCAATAGTCTAAAGTCAAAAAATCCTGAACTTTTTACTTACTCCCATGCATAAAATGCGCCGGACTTTACTGTTCAACTAAATAGCTTATTCCCCCGGCTATAATTAGCCCCTTATTCAAAATCTTATTAGATTAGCAGTTTAATAAGCGATCATATCATGAAGAAATTAGTTTTATCAGCAAGCTTAATACTGTTTTTTATATTTTCAGCCGCCGCCCAGGCAACCGCTCCGGTGGGAAATGGCCAGCAGCCAACTACGCCCGAAGAGTTTTCTAAAAAATTCTTTGAGATATACAGCACCAAACCGATGGATGCTATCGACTTTATTTTTTCTGGCGAGAACATAACAAAGGACCTGAAGGATGATATCATTGCGATAAAAAAGAACCTGGCCGTTACTATTAATATCGACGGGGCTTATAACGGCTATGAACTGATCACCGAAAAAAATGTGGGTGGCAGCCTGAAGCTGATGAGTTATATGGCGAAGTATGATAAACAGCCCGTTCGTTTTATCTTTATTTACTATAAGCCTAAGGATGTTTGGAAAGTATATACCTTCGAGTTTAACACCAACATGGACGACGAACTGAACATTGCGGCTGGCGTTGATAAGTTGAAACAAAATCAATAACGATCCCCAAACGCTCATTAAGCTCAATTTAACGAGGAATTTTAAGGGTGTAAAATAAAATGTATCACAAAAAACATCTTTTCGGATTTATTACGTTGATCTAAAGTACGATCGTGATTTTTTGATATGACCAAGTATTTCTTATTTGTTATAGCCTGTTTAATAAATAGCAAAGCTTTTTGCCAGGCAGATACCACCAAAGCCATCAGATACTATCAGTTAGGGATTAAAGACCATAGCGCCCGGGATTATCAAAGTGCAGCCAAAAAATTTGATACGGCCATTATGATCAATCCAAATTATGCAATGGCGTATTACTACCGCGCGGTTGATAAACTTTATTTAAAAGACATTAAGGGTGCTATTGATGATGATACTAAAGTAATTGAATTGAAGCCCGCTTATTCAAGTGCCTATGATAACCGTGGCTATTCCAAATATTTATCGGGTGATGCACAGGGGGCGATACAGGATTATGATAAAGCAATAGCGCTTAACCCCAAGGTTGTAAAAGTTTATATAAACCGTGGCAGGGCTAAAAGCCACATAGGAAATTATCAGGATGCTATTGCCGACTTTAATAAAGCATTGGAGTTAAGTCCGTCCAATCCGGACATTTATTTTGACCTGGGTATTTCAAAAGGTGCGATGAATGATTACAAAGGAGCGATTGAAGCCTTTGACAAAGTTTTAAAATTAAGGCCTAAGGATGATAAGGCGCTGCTTTACAGGGGAGCGATCAAAGGGCTGGAAAATGATTACGCCGGTGCCATAGAGGATCTTACCCAATGTATTGCCATCAACCCGGATAATGATATGGCTTATATGAGTAGGGGCGGTATCCGGTTTGATCATGATGATAAAACCGATGCCTGTGCCGATTGGAATAAAGCCCTGACCTTAGGCAATAAAGAAGCTGCGGACCTGATCAGCAAAAACTGTAAGTGAGGAGTTGTTGATAAAATCCCTATCGAAGCGTTTTTCTTATCTTTGCTATTCAAATGAAATATTTCCGCTGGCTTCTATTCCCGTTCTCTCTCATATATGGCCTGGTTGTCATTATGCGCAACTGGTGCTATGATGCCGGGGTATTCAAAAGTCGCGGTTTTAGCATCCCGGTAATATCGGTTGGCAACCTGGATGTGGGCGGTGCAGGCAAAACCCCGATGACCGAATACCTGGTGCGTTTGTTAAAAGATCATTATAAACTGGCTACGCTAAGCCGTGGATATGGACGAAAAACACAAGGTTTTATAACTGCCACTGCTACTGCCACTGCTACTCAAATAGGCGATGAGCCCGCGCAGTTCAAACACAAATTCCCGGAGATAACCGTAGCTGTCTGCGAAAAAAGGGTAGAGGGGATAAAGCATCTTCAAGCCGGGCATAATCTGGTCATCCTGGATGATGCCTACCAGCACAGGGCGGTTAAGCCGGGCCTAAGCATTTTGCTATTTGATTACGGCAGGATAAATGAGCCGCATCTTTTATTGCCCGCAGGCAACCTGCGTGAGCCGTTTAGCGGGCGCTGGCGTGCCGATGTCCTGGTGGTGAGTAAATGCCCGGCAACTTTAATTGATGAGGAGCAGGCAAGGGTAGCCGAACGGATCGGCCCGCTTCCTTTTCAATCTCTTTTCTTTACCACTATTGCATATCAGCCTATGCAGGATATGGATGGTAATAAGGCCGATACCACATTAGATGCCGATACCTCTGTTTTTTTACTGACGGGGATTGCCAATTCGCAGCCGCTTTTACAGCATATTAAAAGTTATACCGCGCGGGTTGTCCATCATAATTATCCCGATCATCATCAATTTAGCTTAAAAAATATCACTAAACTTGCCGGTGAATTTTCTGCCTGTACAGGAACAAAAAAATTGATCATTACAACAGAAAAGGACGCACAACGTTTAGTTGAACACGAGTTGCTGCCACTGGTAAAAACGCTGCCTATTTTGGTGATATCGATAGGCGTGCAATTTTTGAATAACGGGGAGCAGCAGTTCGGCCAATTAGTTACAGAATATGTTAGAGAGCATACAACAAACCACATCATACATTAAAAGTCGCATCGGCGATTTTGAGCCCGAAGTAGGTATCATTTTAGGGACAGGGCTTGGCGGCCTGGTTTCTGAAATCGAAGTGGAAAAGCAGCTGATGTATTCCAACATCCCCGACTTCCCGATCTCAACGCTTGAGTTCCATTCTGGTAAGCTGATATTTGGCACACTTGCAGGGAAAAAAGTGGTTGCGATGCAGGGTCGTTTGCATTATTACGAGGGTTATACCATGCAGCAGATCACTTTCCCGGTTAGGGTGATGAAGATGCTGGGCATAAAAACATTGCTGGTATCCAATGCCAGCGGCGCGCTTAATCCAGCCTTTAAAAAAGGCGACCTGATGGTAATAGCCGATCACATCAACCTGCAGCACTTTAACCCGCTTATCGGCAGGAACGAAGAGGAGCTGGGTCCGCGTTTCCCGGATATGAGCGAGCCTTATAAACAGGCGCTGATAGATAAGGCCATGGATATTGCAGCAGCCAACAATATTACCTGCCATAAAGGAGTTTATGTAGCGGTAACAGGCCCTAATCTCGAAACCAGGGCCGAATACCGGTATTTGCGGATCATTGGCGGAGACGCGGTAGGGATGAGCACGGTGCCCGAGGTGATAGTGGCAAACCACATGGGGCTGCCAGTTTTTGCCATATCGGTATTAACCGACGAGGGTTTCCCCGAGAATTTAAAACCGGTTTCGATTGACGAAATACTCGCCATTGCGCACGAGGCTGAACCAAAAATGACATTGATACTTAAAGAATTGATCGCCGGCCTTTAATGTTTAACCAGTTAAAATATATCCTTTTATTACTGTTGTGTTTGTCGGCAGGGCTTGCTTTTGCACAGTCGCCAACCAACCCTAATTATAATCCAAACAATCCAAATAACCCCAACCGGCAAAGGGCTGACTTTAGCAAGGATACAGCAACTAATACCACCGGGAAAAGCCTTACAGGCGACCAGGAGATAGACGCGATAAGGAAAAAGGAAGAGGGGAAGCGCGATTCAGTTATTTTTACATCAAAGTTTATTAGGGTAACCAACGAGCGGTTCCTGAGTGATAGCACCCAGGTATTTGTGCTGGATACAGGCCTGGCTAATTTTGAAAATTACAGCCCGCTTTACCAGCCACGCAGTCCTAAGATCGGTCTGGGTAATTTGGGCCTGCCCGAGCGCAGTTTGTTATTTGAACCCAGCCGTACCATCGGGTTTGATGTGGGGGAGCATTACCTGGATGCTTATCTTTTACTCCCGCAGGATATACAGTATTATAAGGCCAGGGTGCCCTATACCAATTTATCTCTTTTTTCAAGCGGTGTAAAAGAACAAGTGTTTAAGGTGCTACACACCCAGAATATAAACCCCCAGTTAAACGTTGGGTTCAATCTTAATTTTATAGGCTCGCATGGTTTTTATCCGCAGCAGGCAGTTGGTGATCTGTCTGCTGCGCTGTTTAGCTGGTACGAGTCGAAAAGCAAACGCTATAATTTATTGGCCAACCTTATTTTTAATAACCTGAAGGCACCTGAAAATGGGTCAATTTTAGATGAAAGCATCTTTACTACAGCGCAAAACACTTATGCCACCAGCCAAAATCAACCGGTGCGCCTGTACAACACCAGTGATAACATTCGCAATAATGGGTTTTATCTGAAACAGTTTTACTATATCGGCAAGATAGATAGCCTGCAAAAAGGCGCTGATAAATCAAAAATATTGCCTACGCAGCGTGTGGCTTATACTTTTTACTACAATACCAGTAAATATAAGTTCTTGCAGAATGAACCCGACACTTATAATGTATTTCCCGATTATTACTATAGCTCTAATTATTCCCACGATTCGCTTACCGTGTTTCACATCCAGAATAGCTTTTCCTATAGCTTTTATCTGCGAAGTAAATCGATCAAAAATGAAGTAAAGCTTGACGTGGGCCTTGTACAAGATTTTTATCACTATCAGCAGTATGTTGCTGATACGGTTACAAATTTTAACACTTTTGGGAAGGCCCTCCAAAACGACAAAAAGCAGGATCAGTCGTTCCAGGATATTACGCTGAAGGCTAAGGTAGGCTATCGTTTTAGCGACAGGATATTTTTGGATGCCGATCTGCAACAGATAGCCCAGGGGCGCGATTTCGGCGATTTTCTGTATGATGCAAAGGTTACGCTGGCAGGTGGCCGCAAAGCCGGAAGGATTGTTTTAGGGGCATATTTGCAAAGCAGCTCGCCACCGCTGGTTTATACCGACTGGATATCAAATCACTACATCTTCCATAATAATTTCAGCAATCAAAAAACCACAAGTGTGTCGTTCAATTACATTAATGACGCCCTGAAATTTGATCTGAAAGCCGAATATTTTTTAATAGCCGATTACCTGTATTTTGCAGCCCAACCTAATGGTATCGATGCCACACCCACCCAATTACATTCGGATATTAACCTGCTGAAAGTAAGCTTGGGAAAAACTCTGAGCTGGCACGATTGGCATTTTGATAATTACCTGGTTTATCAGAAAACCGATTACCAGTCAACTTTGCGTACCCCTGAATTTTATATGTACAGCAGTTTGTCGCACTCGCAATTTTTGTTTGGTGTGCTCCATAGTAATGTGGGGATAAACGTACGTTATAATACGCCCTATGTAGCGCCTTCGTATGCGGTGGGGCTGGGGCAATTTTATAATAGCAGCCCCAATTTAACATTTTCATCCTACCCGGTAGCTTCCATATATTTTAAAGCTACGCTGATACGTACCAATATATTTGTGCAGTATGATTACGTAAACCAGGGCCTGTTGAGCCAGGGATATTATATGGTGAACCGTTATCCCGGTCCAAACAGTATGCTAAAGATCGGAGTTTCGTGGGCGTTCTATAATTAAGTTGGCAGTTTTTAGTTGGCTGTGCGCAGCATCAGCTAAGCAGATCAGAATCTCAAAAAAATACTTGCAAAATGCTAATATTTTTAGCTAACTTAGCAGTGTAGATCATTTATGTCCTGATCACCCGTTTGCCTCACATAGCCGGGCATTTCCTGGTGACTCATTTACATTTTCTAAAACTATTTCATGCCGTTGGCCACCCAAAGAATTTCTTTGCTTTCGGCAACCGACATTCCATCATATCTGATTAGTTGCGATAACTAATTGAATTTGTTCTTTGAAATTTTAAAAATAACTGCCAACTGCGCACTGAAATCTGCCAACTGAACTTAGATGATCTCAAACTTTGATAAGCTCACAAACTCCTGTACCCTTGCGGCTATTTCCTGCTCAGTAAGGTTCCGTAATTTTTCTGTTCCGAATTTTTCTACGCAGAATGAAGCCAATGCCGAGCCATAAATAATGGCGTTCTTCATGTTATTAAAGTTCACTGTGCCAACTTTAGCAAGGTAGCCGATAAAACCGCCTGCAAAGCTATCGCCAGCACCTGTAGGGTCAAATACGTCAGCCAACGGCAGCGCAGGGGCCGAGAAAATAAGGCCGTCGGCAAAGAGCAAGGCGCCATGTTCGCCTTTTTTAATGATCAGGTATTTTGGGCCCATGCCCAGTATCTTTTTGGCCGCCTTTACTAAGGAAAACTCACCTGATAGCTGGCGCGCTTCAGAATCATTGATCGTAAGCACGTCGATCAGCTTAATAGTTTCCAGCAGATCACCCATCGCGATATCCATCCAGAAGTTCATGGTATCCATTACGATCAGCTTAGGACGATTCTTAAGCCGTTTGATAACTGTTTGCTGCACCTGTGGTGTCAGATTACCCAGCATCAGGAATTCGCAATCCTGGTACGATTCAGGGATGATGGGGTCGAAGTCGCCCAATACATTCAGCTCGGTTACCAGGGTATCACGGCTGTTCATATCGTTATGGTATTTTCCGCTCCAGAAAAAGGATTTTTCGCCCTGCTTAACCTGCAGGCCCTCGGTATCGATATGATGTTTGTTGAGATCATCTATCTCGCTTTGCGGAAAATCATCGCCTACCACGGCAACAATTTTTACCTGGTCACAAAAGTATGATGCGGCCAAACCGGCGTAAGTAGCCGCGCCTCCAACAATTTTATCCGTCTTACCAAAGGGTGTTTCAATGGCGTCAAATGCCACAGTACCAATAACTAACAAGCTCATTAAAATATCTTTTAAATTTTTTGTTGCAAATATTGTGAATTTAAGCTGGAAATCATACTTTTGCACACTCCAAACCGGAAAATGATTCCTGAGTAGCTCAGCTGGTTAGAGCATCTGACTGTTAATCAGAGGGTCGCTGGTTCGAGCCCAGCCTCAGGAGCCTTGGCAGGCAGGCACTTACAACCCAATGTTGTAAGTGCCTTTTTATTTTACAGCTATCATGTAAAACAGGTGTAAAACATTTCATATATTTTATCAACCATTGGATTGTTTTTATTCCATCTGACTGATTATCTTGTTTACTTCAATTTCAGTCTTTTTGCAGTTTTGCCCAGCAGATCGCGATTAAACCCGATGCACGTTTTATCTTTATTGCAAGCAAGTCAACAGATACTGCTTCTCTTTGTATGTCAACTTCTATCTGTTTTAACTCAGCGTGGGCTTGTTCGTAAGTAATAATCAGCTTCCATTGTAGTCTTTTTTGTTTTGTAAGGTTCTAGTTTTTAAAGCGACCTCTTGCTGGACATTTAATAAAATATTTTTGTTTTAAAGTTAACAACTGCTCTTCAAATCTATGGTTATGATCAATAATTGATTCCGCATCATCACTGACTATACCCACCATCTCATTTCTTGGTATTTCTACAGAATGAAGGATAAATCCGAATTCATCCTTAAAGTTAATAGTAAATGCACCGTTTGAATAGTTTTCTTTCATGTCATTTAGCCCACCAATAGCAAGTGAATAATACAATAAGTTCCCTCTGTAAAGAGCCTTTAGAGCTGTGGTTGCTCCGGGGTTAATAAAACTCAAGTGCTTTAAGTTTAAAATATTTATTTATGGCTCATAATTATTAAAAAGTGAACTCCCATTTGATATAAAAATGAGCTTCAAATTTCAAATTAGGCACTATCCTGTGTTTAATGAAAATAACACAGCCCGTTCATACAGGCTGTGTTATATCGATTTTTTCTAATTTATTCAACAGCGCACTCAACTGAGCAAATGTAAAAGACCAGGTCTTCATTATTGTGTTGAGCAATCCTTTCTTCTGAAAATGAAAAAACGAAAAAATTAATAATGGAAGTTTACTTTGAGATAGTACGTTAAATGGTTATAGAAATCATATCCATAACAACTTATTTATATTGTCATATGGCCTGTTTATATTTTGTTAATAATAGTTTTATTGCAGTGGGTTTGAACATATTTTCAGAAGACTTAAGCGGGAGTTCATAGTTTGCTAATAATCAATGAAGTACACAAAATATTATAATTACAGTGCAATTTGTAACAAAAACATTACAAATAGTAATATTGTACCATAAATAATACCTATACATTTACCCTATAAATATCACATAATTTTCACCTTAATCTTATCACACCGATGAAAATCATACCTCAACTTTTGGTTACTTAACCATCTTTTATGGCGCTAAACGGTCCACAGGTTAGCTATTGGTAATTTTAGACCAATAAGAACTAATGCCTTTCGATAAATACTCAATTATTTCCGTTCCGAAAACTCGTTGCAGGATTTGAATGACCTCTTGTTGTATTAAAAAGACAAGGTCAATAAGATAAGGTAACTAAATATAGTCGCAGGAAGAAGAAATTACCAGCCCTATCTGGGATTGAATATTTTGTCAACAGACCATTGATCCAAAATCAATCATGAATTATAAAAAGCACGCGTAAAATACATTAAGACAATAAATGATACTAAACTAAAACAAAGCATGAAAAAAATATACTTCACTATTTTAACCTTAATTGTGGCGACACAGGTTTCCTTCGGGCAATGGACCACAAGCGGAACCACTATTTATAATAGTAATACCGGCAATGTAGGTATCGGTACAACAAGCCCGATTGTTAAACTCGATGTTGTTAACACACTAAGCGGCGTCCACTCTACTAATCCGTCTATATTTCGAATATCTGATCTGTACAATGCAGGAGCTAATGGTCAATTTTTTCAAGTTATTGGAGCGGGTAACGGAACTGGTTACACCAATATAAGTTTAATTTCAAATTATGGCTTTTTATCTTTGGGTGCACGAGCCGACGGTTCTGCGACTCCTACTAATTCTTTGAATATTTTGTCAAGTGGCAATGTAGGTATCGGTACAACTTTACCAACTGCCCCATTGGATATATTTAATGTGCCATCAGCAACACCAATGAGTGGGGGGCTTAATTTCTCATCTGTTTCTGCGGGAACAGCCTTCTGGGGATTTAGGCTCGCACCAACAACGTACGATTTCAATCTTGATGTAGATGACGGGGTAATAAATGCAGCAGCATTAACTGTGCAAAGAGCTACTCACAATATCGGTATTGGTACAAGTACCCCATATAAAAAACTCGATATTGTTGGCGCTGTCTCTATCGGAGCTAGTGGAGGTTCAGGTGGTTTAGGTATTGAATTTGGGGATGTTTTAGGATCAGTGCCATCTTCACAAGTAAGGAGTATTGTTACAACAGGCAATTCAACCATTGGTGTTGCGGGAGATATAATTATTCAGCCGAGGTCAGATGTCCCAACGTCGACCAGGTTTTTTATTCAAGGCAATGAAAAGATGAGAATCGATGCAAGTGGCAACATCTGCATTGGAACAACAAATCCCCAAGGTTATAAGCTTGCGGTAAATGGCAGCGCCATAGCCACATCCATGACGGTTAAACTGAATGCCAACTGGCCCGACTATGTTTTCAAAAAAGACTATCAACTCCCAACCCTCCAGGAAGTAAAAACCTATATCGATCAAAATCATCATTTGCCTGAAATGCCATCAGAAGCAGAGGTAATAAAAGATGGACTTAACCTGGGTGAGATGAATAAAATTCTTACTAAAAAAGTAGAAGAACTGACCTTGTATTTGATTGAAAAAGATAAGCAGATAAAAGTTGAAGAATTAAAGAGTAAGGAGCAGGAAGAACGGATTAAAAAGCTGGAAAACCAGATGCAGCTCTTGCTTACTAAGGCTAAAGAAATAAACTAAGCTACTCCTCAACTATTACTCGCTCAGTATTTATTGTAGCTACTATAATGATATTAGACACTTAGCCACTGGGTTTTAATAAGAATATAACGACAGTTCAATAAAGATGAAATTACCAACTATGAATAAAAAACTCGTTCACCTATTTTCATATTGTATGCTTTTCATTTGCCATATAAGTTTTGGGCAAAGTGTTGTAAATGTAAACCTGCTTACAGGCACGGCAAATGTAACGATACCCATATATACTGTGAGCATCGGACAGGTGTCAGTGCCTATCAGTATCAGCTACAGCGGTTCGGGTATAAAGCCGAAAGACGCAGAGGGCACGGCCGGGATGGGTTGGCAAGTCAACGCAGGGGGACAAATAAGCCGGGTGGTAAGGGGGTTGCCCGATGATTGCACAAAAGACAGCTTAGGCAATATCATGCTTGGGTGGATGAGCGCAAGTAACACCGGCGCAAGCTATGCAAGCAGTTATACTATATTTAACAATGGCACCTGCAATAATGGGGCAAGCGATATCACCAACATAAACAACAACATACCTTACACTTACGATACAGAGCCGGATATGTTTTATGTTAACGCACCGGGTTTATCTTGCCAGATAGTTTATGACCGGGTTACGGCTAAATTTCAACCTGTTAATTATCAGGACCTGGTGATTCAATACACAACGATAACAGCGGCAGGGAACCATACCGGCAATATTACTTCATTTACCATAACCAATGATAAGGGTATAAAATACGTATTTGCAGCCCCCGAATCAGTTACCCAAACAACAACGGCTACAGGAACAGTAAATTATTTTGCAACCAAATATAAGCAATACCAGCATGGCATCACTTATTTTGATGCCTGGAACCTGGTCAGTATTACTGATGCCAATGGTAACGGAGTGAGTTTAAACTATTGGCCCTCGCCGGTAAGGAGTAGCACAGATCCGGTTGAGTTGTTCCTGGGCGGTTCGACGACCCCAAGTTTGCAATACAAAGTGCTGCAAACGGTAAACCCCCAGCTTTTGAATAATATAGGTACAAATAATGTTAATTCTGCAATTTATGCCGAATATGTTGGCTTTAATTTTACATGGTATACTCCCCAAATAAATGGTTACAGTACGGGACAGACCTATATATCAGATATCAACGGTATGGGAAGGGAGTTCAGTTTTAATTACACTCCTGTTACATATAACTCGCCCTTAAATTATTCAAGGGCTTATTTGAAAAGTTTTTGGGATCATGGATGCGGCACACCTATCAGTTACCAATTTGGTTATTTAGGGGTTAACACCGATAATGGTACTACCGCATTACCAGATTCCACTTCTAATCAGCTTGACTACTGGGGCTATTATTCGTCTTCCGCAAGTACAACTACATTGCAGCCTTCGGTTTATGTAAACCCTTCTACTGCCGGTTATCCGCGTTATGCTATTAGTACCTCCAATTCACCAGGTTCAGCTTATGCATACAGCTTATCAGGGAGCAACAGAGTTGTTAATGCCACTAGTATTGTTGATGGTTCATTAAACTCAATTACATACGGACAAGGAGGAAATACAACTGTCACCTATGAACCTAATGATTATTACGATGTACCCTCTTCCTCGGTAGTACAGGGCGGGGGTATCCGGGTAAAACAAATTGTTGATGATCCAGGTAATGGTGCCACAAATAGTATTATAACCCGCAATTACTCCTATCTTAACCCTTCAACGGGCTTATCAAGCGGTGTACCGATCACTTTGCCACAATTTGCCTTTACCGCCCCATACAGCGGAACGGCTACCGGCCAAAGCTTGTGGACAAACGCCACCACCCTGTCGGCTTATGACCTTTCTACCGATGACCATACCATTATGTATGCTTATGCTAAAGTAAACCAAACCGGCGCCGGGAGCACGGTTTATAACTATAATGTGCCTGCAACCTACTGGAACACAAGCGCAGCACCGATTTGCACAGGCTGCACCACCGCTGAATGGTACCCAACGGTTAATTTAGCCGCCAGTTATAGCTGCACTGTTAACAACGGACCTATTGCTAACTTGACCTATTCGTACCCGTTTATACCAAACCCTAATTATAATTTTGAACGCGGGCTGCCCATAAGCATTATCAGCTACAACGATGCCGGGACAAAAGTCAGCGAAACCGACTATACCTACCAGCGTTCGTATGCGCCAACAGCTGTTACTGCATTTAAGGCTGAAGATGGCCCATCAGGCGGTGTGGCAAAATTTTATAATAAATACACTATTTTTTATAATACCAGCGAGTTAATGGCAAGCGTTGCAAAAAAGGTGTACGATTCGCCAACGTTAACCCAGGCGCAGAACAGTACTGTTAATTACACCTATGGCAGCACACAGCATAAACTGCTTACAAAACAAACGGCCACCAACAGCGATAACAGTATTGTAACCACCAATATCAGCTACACTAAAGATTATACTGCCGCTGCCGGAGCAAACCCCAACGTAAACGCCATTTATTATATGCAGCAACAAAATATGAATGTGCCGGTTGAAACTTATCAGCAGGTAACCAAGGGTGCTACTACAGTAACTACAGGCGCCTCGCTAACATTGTTTAAAGGTTTTACGTTTTCAGGTACGCCCACATTATATTTACCATCGCAGCAGTTAAAAATGGTACAGCCTAATGGTGCTGCCTTTACGCCTTATACCATCACCGGGCAAACATCAACGAGCGACAGTAAATATTTTGCCGTTGCCAATTTTGACCAATATGATAATGCCGGTTACCCGGAAACAATCGATGATGTCAATAAGAATATACAAACCTCGTTTTTTGATTATTTGAGCAACCATGTAACGGCAGTTTTTAAAAATGCCAATTACAACGAGGTGGCCTTTAACGATTTTGACAGCCAGTTTGCGCCGGGTGTAAATACATTTACAATTACAGGGTCGTCATATACCGCTAATGGCAGCCATGCAGGAAGAAGTGCCAGCATAACCACTACCCAAACCGTTACCTCAAGTCAGATCACAAAAAATGTCAATGCTATAAATTATATATTTTCGATATGGATAAATGCCCCGGTAACTGGTACGCTCAACTTGACCGGCGTGAGCACCAACCCCACTATTAATTATACAGCGGGTGGCTGGAGTTATTATGAACTCAAAATTCCAGCTACAGCCTTATCTTCTACTTTTACATTAAGCTTCACATCCAGCCAGAATATAACTATAGACGATATTCTTTTATACCCGGATGTGGCTGAAGCCTCGACAGCAACCTACGATCTTACCGGCCATTTTAAAATTGCTGAAACCAATACGAACGGGGTGTCGGCCTATTTCACCAATGATTCATGGGGGCGCCTCCTGTTCCAGTATGACCAGGATAGGAACATCGTGCTTAAAAAATCCTATATACAGAACCTTACCCCCATGATACATTATACCCCTGTAAGCAATATCAATACTAACACCTCCATATCTTTCAGCCCCTTGGCTAACGATGATTGCACGGGAGGCAATACTTATACCTGGAGCTTTGGAGACGGAACGCAAAACATGGTTACCAATTCGGCCAGTGTGGTTTCTCATACTTTTCAAACACCCGGTACCTATTCTGTTAACCTCAGTGTAAATTCTGCTTATTTTGGCACTCAGACCGCTAATCCGATATCTGTAGTAGTAGCACCTCCACAGGTAAACATTGTCTACAATAATACTTGCCCATACGCCGGGCCAAGCACTCCTTTAATAGGAAGCGTGACATTTTCAAAAGGTGGAACTGTTATTTATTCATTTACCAATGCGCAGCTTATTGCCGGTGTCGCTATTATACCGGATAACTATACCATTCAAATAAACGCAGTAGGGAAAAATTATGGCGCGGTTACTTACACAGGGGCCTCCTTACAGGCGCAATGTTTCCCTTCTCAAGGCCCTGGAGCGACTTATACAGTTACCGATAATTTAAGTTTTACACCAACAATTTATCTGGGCATTCAGCCTGCTGCATGTAATTAGGCAAAATGATCATAAAAATAATAAACATACTGTAATTCACCTTTCATCAAACCTTATATATGAATTGTAAGCCTTATTACATATCCCTCCTCGCAATAATTATGTTGTTGATGACCCAGATAAGTGCAGCGCAAAATATGGACTTTGTGCAAATCGACCATATAAAAATAGCAAGTATCACTACCAATGCGCAGATAGCTCCCTTAAGCCCAAGCCAAAAGCAGACTACCATAGTTTATATCGACGGATTAGGCAGGCCGCTGCAAGCAGTGGCAGAACAGGCCAGCCCATTACAGCATGATATGATACAACCAGTAGCTTACGATAACTTAGGCAGGCAAACCATAAGCTACTTGCCATATACCGATGAAAGTACCAACGCCACAGGTAGTTACCGGGCAAATGCTATAACTACCGATCAACCCGCATTTTACAGCAACAGTTCTCAATATATTATAGCTACCGACCAATCTCCTTATACACAACAAGTGTTTGAAAATAGTCCATTACAGCGTTTATTACAGGCTGGCATGGTGGGTATCGGTTTTCAGCCCGGAGTAGCTAATAATCACTTTAAAACAATAAGCTACCGCTCTAATACCAATGCAGACGGCAATATTTTGATATGGAACCCCGACGGTACTTTTACTGCGGGTACTTATTATAATGCGAACAGCTTAAGTGTAACTGACGGAAAAGATGAGGACAATGTAGAAACCCTAAGCTTTACCGATCTGGAAGGCCATACGATCTTAAAAAGGCAAATATTAACAAGCGGTAACCTGGATACTTATTATATTTACAACGCAGCAGGAATAATCAGTTATATTATTCCCCCTGCGGCAACTACTGCATTGAGTGCAAACAGCTATAACCTTACAATTGCCCCGTTAAGCAACCTGGTGTTCCACTTTACTTATGACACCATGGGGCGTCTAATAAGTAAAACTGTACCTGCAAAGGGCACTATTAATATTGTTTACGACCCCCTGAGTCGCCCAGTACTGATGCAGGATGCCAATATGCTGGCCGCTAACCAATGGAACTATATAAAATATGATATCAAAGGGAGGGCTGTTGAGCAAGGAATATACACCGATAATACTACATCACACATAGGCCAGGCAAATATGCAAACTTATGTTAACACACTAAGCTATGCTACCATCTGGTGCGAAACCCGTACCGGCAGCAGTACTACCATCAATAATGGGTATTATACCAATGCGGTGTTTCCGACAACCAATATTGCACCATTGGCTTATGCTTATTTTGATGATTATGCGCTGGATAATAACACAAGTACGCCCGATTTTAACTACAAAACCCAAAATGACACTTATCTACCTAACGAAGAAAGTGCTACACTGGCCCAGCTAAGAGGCATGCCAACTGTAGTGAGTAAAACAACAGTGGGAGCCGGATCAACAAATACATGGCTCACAACTGTTACATTTTATGATAAAAGGCTTAATGTTATACAAGTGCAAAGCAATAATCAGCTTTATTATACCAATGCCACAACACTTACCGATACCAAAACGGCAGTCGCTGATTTTACAGGGGCAACCATTTCTGCTAAAGTAGTCAAACAGACAACCTCAGCAAGCACAACAACGGTTTACACTTATATGAGTTATGACCATATGTACCGTGTAACTGGCATCAGCCAGAAATACAATACAAATGCTACCACAAACGTGGCAAGCTATACATATAATGAGCTTGGCCAGATCATCACTAAAAATCTGGGGCAAATAGCCAGCGGCACCATCCCTGCAAATGTAAGTTTAAGCGCTTACAGTGCAACTACAGTTATTGCCTCCAGCAGCATAACCTTAACACCCGGTTTTACCGTACCATCAGGCTCAACCTTGAACGCTTTCATCTCAACAGGATATTTGCAAACTGTTGATATGCGGTATAACATCCGCGGGCAACTGCTCAGTATTAATAACAGCAAGCTCAGTAATGATAACGGTGTAACCAACGGCGACAATACGGACCTGTTCGGCATGCAAATGCTGTATGACCAGGTAGATGCCAATATTGGCAATACAGCCAGTTTTGATGGCAAGCTAACAGCCGTAAAATGGATGAGCAAGGACGGTAGCGGCAACAGCTCTTATGAACGTGCTGTAAAATATACTTATGATGGCATCAACAGGTACACGGCGTCAAACTATGCGGAAAGAACCACTGCAGGTACAGGAGCTTTTAATAATAATATTGGGGGATTTGATGAAAGCGGTATTACCTATGATGCCGGAGGGAATATTTTAACATTGAACCGCAACAGTTCAACTCAGGGCACCAATACAAACGTGCAGATAGATGCCCTTGCTTATACTTATTACCCGGCTAATCCCAATCAGCTGAAAACCGTTGTTGATGGTACCGGTGCAAATTACACGGGCGCGGGTTTCCGCAATTATACCACCAGCACAGGCAGTTATACGTACGATGCCAACGGTAACTTGACCATCGACCCTTATAAAGGTTTAAACATTACTTATGATTACCTTAACCGTACAGATAAAATAACTTTCACCACCGCAACCGGCCGCTATATTAATTATACCTATGATGCGACAGGGATACTGATCAGAAAGCAGCAATATGATAATAACATTTTGCAAACCACTACTGATTATATCGATGGCTTTGTATACCTTACAGCAGGAACAGGAGCGGCAGCCCTATCTTATTTCCCGATGCCTGAAGGACGGGTGCTGAATATCGGTTCGGGAGGTACAGTAACTCTTAAGCAGGAGTTCGTTATCACCGACCAGCAGGGCAATGCCCGTATCAGTTTCCAGGATAATGGTAATGGTACACCCGTAGTAAAACAGGAAAGTAGCTATTATGGTTTCGGGATGATCATGCCGAATAGCCCGGTGGCTACGCCAACAATGGATAACAAACACCTTTACAACGGGGGCAGCGAATGGCAAAATGATTATGGCAACCTGCCCGACTATTATCAGACGTTTAACAGAAACTACGATGCTGCAATAGGCAGGTTTGTGGGTGTTGACCCCGAAGCTGAAAGCGCGGAGAGTATGACGAGCTACCAATATGCGGGCAATAACCCTGTTGTGATGAATGACCCGTTGGGGAATTGTATAACAAATGGTAGTGGTGGTTGTGTTGTACATCTTCCTGCCCCCCCGCCGTCGCCGTCAGTTTATTCTAATAGTCCGGCTCAGGGTTCCTCTGCCTGGTTTTCTAATGCGTGGGCTGCTGCTGATGGGTGGATAGCTAATAATCTTTTAGCTGACGCTCAAGCCGGGGACCCCGTTGCGCTCCAGCAATACGCACAAAAGTATGGTACTCCCTTGACATGGAATCCACAGGGTGGAGGCAGAGTTGACAACGTGGATGATTGGGTGGCAATGGGAGGAGACAGGAGTTTATATGACAATGCGATAGCTAAAGGCTATGGTGTTACGCTATATGCAGGGGCATGGGTGGCTAATCAAGGGGGGCCTGACATGAAACCGGCTTATCCTGGTGCGTATACTAATGCTGCAGGACAAATACTTTATAATGATGGAGTAGTCGAAAATTGGACTGGTCAAAACAAAGATAGAGTTGACGCTGTATTTATTAAAAGAAATGGTGATCGTATTGATTTGCCAGGAGTAAGAGTATCTCCGATGAATTCTATGAAGGGCAGGGGATATACTATAGTAGGAGGTGGATCTGGCTATATATATCTTGATCCTTTTCGAGCTGGGTTAGAAGATATAGAACACGAGTACGGTCATTATTTGGATTATCTCTCACGGGGAAGTCTTTATTACGATTTGATTGTGATGCCATTCAGTGGAATTAACGCAGCGTACTCAGATCAACATCAGAACTACTGGACTGAGATTCGCGCAGATCAATTGTCTGTTCAATTTTTTGGGCCAAATTCAGCCATAGCAAAGAGTACATTATATCCTCATTGAAAGTACAAGCTTTATGAAAAAGTTAACATTACTCAAAATAGTCATAATTGCAACGATATTTCTTTTTAGCGCTTGTGTTATGGATTGGCAAGCAGACATTGCAATCATAAAAAACAACACGCCAAATCTAATACTAATTGCTAAGCAACGAAATGATTATTTGACAGACAGTATTTTATACCATGAACGGTTTTCGGAAACTTGGATAGACGTTAACAAAGCTCATATTATTTCATTGCCTAATACAAGACTTAACAATCAACCAGATTCTGCTAAAATTTATTTATACGTATTTAATGGTGATTCATTAAATGCCTATCAATCATCTAAAAGGGTCAAGGGAATATTGAAAAGCTGTCTTATAAAAAAAATAGAAATTCAAGAAAATAAGGTAAAAGAGCCTTTAGATACAATTTATATCAAATAGCAAGACCGCCATTCAGGGGGAGCTTACCTGTTGGTCGGAATGTTCATCATCCCGACCTAAAAATGAGAGGACCTGTGATCCATGCGGGCGGGAGTATGCGATAGGTACATCGAAAGTAAGCTCCCGTTGTTCGAATTATGTTGTCCGAATGTCTTTGGCTTTGGATGGTTATCTTTACGTTAAGGATAGGAAAGGATATCGGCCTTGCGCTCAAAGCCTGCAGGTGTATCAGTGCAGTGGATAGCCTGGCCGCAGGCAACACCCAAAAGGGGAAATACTTTAGTCACCAACTATACTGAATAACCTATTGAAAACCATTGCTCATCTGGAACAAAGGCAGGTACATCGTAATCAGGATCACATTGACCATTAATCCCCGCTGTATTAAGTTGCAGAACCGGGCGAGATATATCTGGCTCCAGTCCAATGGTAACTTGGCTCCTTTGCAAGCCCAGATAGAACTGGCACTGCCTGCTAACCGAGAATTACCTTCCTGTTGGTCGGGATGTTCATCATCCCCGTTTATTTACCGGTGAATGTTCGGCGACAAAGGTGGCAGCGCCACCAAACTCGCCGCCAATGGCCAGCCCCTGCAAAAGCCTTAAAGTAAGCACTATAATTGGAGCCCAAAAACCAATTGTTTGGTAAGCTGGTATAAGGCCAATTGCAAAGGTGGCGCCGCCCATCAGCACAATGGTAACCATAAACGTATATTTTCGCCCGATCATATCTCCTAAACGACCAAAAAACAACGCGCCAAACGGACGTATCAGCATCCCAGCCGCAAAAGTGGCCAGTGTAGCCAAAAAGGCCACAGTGGAACTTCCTGCAGGGGAAAATTTTGTGGATATGATAGTGGCGAGGCTTCCGAAAATATAAAAATCATAAAATTCGAAAAGTGCGCCGACAGTAGATGCAGCTATTACAGGAACCAATGATATTGCAGAATTGCCGGATTGGGGTTGCTGCATCCTGGGATTTTAAGTTTTGGCCGGTCTAATCAATACGTAATAATAGTTCAAAGTATTAATATATAATAACAAATGCGATTTTATCTGACTGTTAATCAGAGGGTCGCTGGTTCGAGCCCAGCCTCAGGAGCTTAGGCCCCGCATGTCTGCGGGGCCTTTTTTCAATATAATGGTTTATTTTGAGTGATTTTGCTAATTACGCCAATCAAACCGCCGGAATAGTAAATTTAAAGGTGGTGCCTGCGCCTACCGTGCTTTCTACATCTACGGTACCGCCGTGCTGCGCAACAAAATCATTTACAAGTAACAACCCGAGTCCGCTTCCCATCTCGTTGTTCGTGCCTGATATAGACGAGCCATTAACTTTGGTAAATAACGTTTCCTTAATTTCATTTGTCATGCCAATACCCGAATCTTCAACAAACACACAAACCATATGTGCATCTGTTTGGGCGTTTATAACTACTAAACCACCCTCCGGGGTATATTTGATTGCATTGGTGACCAGATTTTGCACGATTGACCTAAGCATTAGCGAATCTGCCTTAGCATAAATATTTCTCGGCGTTCTATTTTCCAGCCTTATTCCTTTTTGGTTTGCATTTGGTTTTAATAACTCCAACGACTCTGCGATCCCTTCGAAAAGATTCACCTTTTTGGGGTTGAAATTGGTCTTTTCACTTTGCTTTTTGGCCCATTCGACCACTTCGTTTAGCTGATCCAATAATCTGTGTGATGTGCGGTGAATGATCTGGTAAAGCTGCTTTAACTGCCGTGGTTCTATGTTGTCGGGATCATCATTTAAGCGGGCCGATGATGCCAGCAATGCCGTTAGCGGGTTACGGAGATCATGTGATATGACCGACAGAAATTTATCTTTTGAAATATTAAGCGCCTTTAATTCGTGGTTCAAATTTTCGAGCTCCATCGTACGGTCAAGTACGCGCTGCTCCAGATCTTTGTTTAATTGTATCAGGTCATTATTGATACGCTGCAGCTTTTTTTCCTGCTGCTGTAGCAGGCGGTTTTTTTTGTACAGTTCGGCAAATACGGCAACTTTTGATCGTAATATTTCCGTGTTAAAGGGCTTACGGATAAAATCAACAGCGCCGGCCTGATACCCTTTAAACATTGCAGCTTCTTCGTAATCATGCGCGGTTATAAAAATGATCGGGATATCTTTGAATTTATCACGCTGGTAGATTAGCTCAGCGGTTTCGTAACCGTCCATGATAGGCATCTTTACATCCAGAAGGATCAATGAAAAGTCTTCTTCCTTCAAAAGTATTCTTAAAGCCTCCCTTCCGGAGGTTGCTTTATAAAACAAATAGTTATCGTTTTCCAAAGCAACCTCCATCGACAACAAATTATTATCATTGTCGTCAACTAAGAGGATTTTCAGAGGTGCCTTTTCGCTTTCTTTTTTCATGCCTTATTTTATCAGCCAAACGCGCATTAATGAGAGCAACTGATCAGTTTTAACCGGTTTTGTAATATAATCAGATGCTCCTGACGAGATACATTTTTGCCTGTCACCAATCATCGCCTTGGCTGTTACCGCAATAATTGGTAAGGCTTTATTCCGCGGCTCTTTACGAATGATCTGTATCGTCTCATAACCATCCATTTCCGGCATCATGATATCCATCAGCACAATATCGATCCGTTTATCGTTGTTCAATATTTCCAGCGCCTCTCTACCACTTTCTGCGGTGATCACTTCTATATTTGAACGTTCAAAAACCGCAGTTAGTGCAAAAAGGTTACGAACATCGTCATCCACTACTAAAACTTTTTTGCCATCAAGCACATCATTGTTCGGCCTTATACGGTCTATCATCTTCAATTTGCTTTCGCTGATAAATTTCTTGTCGATATGCAATAAGGTTAATATCTCTTCAAGTAAATAGACATGCGAATCAGATGTCTTTGGTATGATTTTATGATTTAACCTCTTTAACTGTAATAGTTCATCCTGGGTAAAGTCGCGCGCTGAATGTAAAATAATAGTAGTTTGAGGCTGTTTTAACAAATTGATCTTATTAAGCAGCTCTAATCCGTTTGCATCAGGCAATACAAAATCCAGGATGATGCAATCGAATAATTCCTTTTTCAAAGCTGAAAGGGCCTTTTTAGCCGTAGTAGCTGAAAACACTTCTACACTGTCATTTGACAAAAGCTCGGTCAACCTTTGAAGATCACCCTCGTTATCTTCAATGATGAGTACTCTCTTCTTGGTATGTTTATGAAAGCTAACTATATCGGAGATCAATTCATCCAATGAGTTATTGGAAAGCGGCTTCAGGCTAAAGCTCTTAGCGCCATTCTTTAAGGCCATTACCTTGTTATCTTCACCTGAAATAAGATGAATCGGTATATGTCTTAAATTTATATCGCCCTTTAATAATTTAAGGATTTTCCACCCGTTAGATTCAGGCATATTTACATCCAGTGTTATAGCGATCGGGCTATATTTTAGGATACTTTCAAATATTTCCAAGTAACTGATGGCAACCACCACCTTCAGGCCGAAGTCGTGCGCTTTATCCACCAGTATTTTAGTAAATCGGATGTCATCCTCTATTACCAGCAAAACTTTATCTTCTGCAACGATGGTATGACGGTCATCATCCATGATCAATTCAGCAGTATCAATCAAATTGGTACGTGTGTGCTGCTGGTTAAGGTAATTATCCTTTACCACATTGACTACTGATTTTTCTTCTTTATATTTTAATGGCAGGTATAGCGTAAACACACTTCCCCTGCCCAGTTCGCTGCCAACGGTAATGGTACCGCCCAAAAGCTCGGCAAAACCTTTACTGATGGAAAGGCCCAGGCCAGTACCGCCATATTTACGACTGGTTGAACCTTCTGCCTGCTGGAAGGCTTCGAATATGATACCCTGGGTGTTTTTAGAGATACCGATGCCTGAATCTTCAATTGAAAATGCAATGACTGAATCTGTATTCAGCAAAGGATTTTCCTGGCCTTGACGCGGCCTGAATATGTGCAGTTTTACGCCGCCTTTTTCTGTAAACTTGAAGGCATTTGAAAGCAAGTTTTTCAGGATCTGGTTCAGGCGCTGCATATCCGTTTCCATGGTTTCAGGCAGACCTTCTTCCAAATCGATCTCGTATTTGAGGTTCTTCGCTTCTGATATCGGTTTAAAGGTTGATTCAGCAAATGAAGCGATCTCTTTAAAACTAACCGGCATAACATCCGCCGCGATAACCCCAGATTCGATCTTCGAAAGGTCGAGAATATCATTGATCAACTGGATCAGATCATCCCCGCAGGAATGAATCGTTTTTGCGAATTTCCGTTGTTTTTCCGTAAGGTTACCTTCAGGGTTCTCAAACAGTTGTTGCGCCAGGATAAGCAAACTATTCAACGGTGTACGCAACTCGTGCGACATGTTGGCCAGGAACTCCGATTTATACTTGGAGGTCAGCGTTAACTGTTCGGCTTTTTCTTCCAATGAACGGCCCTTATCATGCAACTCGTCATTCGCCCTTCTTAACTCTTCCTGTTGTGCGGAAAGCTCGCCGGCCAATGATTGTGATTGTGATAACAATTCTTCCGTACGGGTATTGGTTTCGATGTTGTTCAATACGATGCCGATACTTTCGGTCAACTGATCCAAAAAGTCGATGTGGGTATCGTTGAAACTTTCGAAAGAGGCTAATTCGATAACCGCCTTTACGTTATCTTCAAACAGTACCGGCAATATTACGAGGTCAATTGGGGCCGCACTTCCAATACCCGAACTGATCTGTAGGTATTCATTCGGCACATTTGCCAGCCTTATCCTTTCTTTATCCGTAGCACACTGGCCAACCAAACCTTCGCTGAGCGAGAATTCCTGGTCGATCAGTTTGCGGCTCTTTTGTGCATAACCGGCAAACAGTTTCAGTTTTACTTCATCGGCGCCTTCGGGCTGTTCCAAAATGTAGAATGCGCCATAGCGGGCGTTCACCAACTCGGCCAATTCTGATAGTACTTTGTTGGCAACCGCGTTACGGTCGCGCTGACCCTGGAGCATCTGTGCGAATTTGGCCAAATTGGATTTCAGCCAATCCTGCTCGTGGTTTCTGAGTGTTGTACCTTTCAGGTTGGCAATCATTTGGTTGATGGTATCCTTTAATGCTTCCAACTCACCTTTAGCATCCACACGAATGGTTCGGGTCAAGTCACCTTTAGTTACCGCCGATGCCACTTCCGATATAGAACGCACCTGCACGGTGAGGTTCTGCGCCAACTGGTTTACGTTTTCCGTTAAGTCTTTCCACGTTCCTGATGCGCCCGGTACACTTGCCTGTCCGCCTAAGCGACCCTGCACACCCACCTCACGGGCAACTGTGGTTACTTCGTCTGCAAACACCGCCAGGGTATCGATCATTTCGTTGATGGTATCCGTTAACTGCGCCACCTCACCCAATGCATTGATAGAAAGCCGCTGTTTCAAATTTCCTTTTGCAATACCGGTGGCAACCTTTGCAATACCACGTATCTGCCCGGTAAGGTTTGATGCCATCTGGTTCACCGAGTCTGTTAAGTCCTTCCAGGTACCACCCACACCTTTCACGTGCGCCTGGCCGCCCAACTTTCCTTCCGTTCCTACTTCGCGCGCAACACGTGTTACTTCCGACGCGAATGAGTTGAGCTGATCCACCATCGTATTAATAGTGTTTTTCAAGTCCATGATCTCGCCCTTTACGTCGATGATTACCGTTTTCGAAAGGTCACCGCTGGCTACTGCTTTTGTTACTTCGGCAATGTTTCGCACCTGCGATGTGAGGTTACTCGACATCTGGTTCACCGAGTCTGTTAAGTCTTTCCAGGTTCCTGCAACACCAGGTACAAATGCCTGGCCGCCCAGGTTACCGTCAGTTCCCACTTCACGTGCAACACGGGTTACTTCCGAGGCAAAACCGCGTAACTGGTCAACCATCGTATTAATGGTTTCCTTTAACTGTAATATCTCACCCCGCACATCAACAGTGATCTTTTTGGATAAGTCGCCGTTTGCTATAGCGATAGATACATCGGCTATGTTTCGGAGTTGCGCGGTAAGGTTACCCGCCATTTTGTTTACGGAGTCAGTTAAGTCCTTCCAGGTACCATCCACACCTGGCACATTAGCCTGGCCACCAAGTTGTCCTTCTGAACCTACCTCACGAGCAACGCGCGTTACTTCGGATGCGAAACCACGCAACTGGTCAACCATCGTATTAATAGTATCTTTTAGTTCCAATAACTCGCCTTTGGCGTTTACTGTGATCTTACGGGAAAGGTCGCCCTTCGCCACCGCCGTTGTTACCTCGGCAATGTTACGCACCTGCGAGGTCAGGTTATCGGCCATTTTATTTACGGAGTCCGTCAAGTCCTTCCAGGTACCACCCACACCCGGCACATTAGCCTGGCCGCCCAATTGCCCCTCCGAACCTACTTCACGTGCCACACGGGTTACTTCCGAGCCAAAGGAATTTAGCTGATCCACCATGGTGTTGATAGTGATCTTCAACTCCAGCATTTCTCCCTGCACGTCAACGGTGATCTTTTTGGATAAGTCTCCCTTCGCCACCGCGGTAGTTACTTCGGCTATATTACGTACCTGGCCGGTTAAGTTACCCGCCATTTGGTTTACCGAATCGGTTAAGTCTTTCCAGGTACCGCCTACACCCGGCACATTGGCTTGCCCGCCTAACTGCCCTTCCGAACCTACTTCGCGTGCCACACGGGTTACTTCGAAAGAGAAAGAGTTCAACTGGTCAACCATCGTATTAATGGTATTCTTTAATTCCAAAAGCTCGCCTTTGGCATCTACCGTTATCTTTCTTGATAAGTCACCTTTAGCTACCGCAGTGGTCACCCAGGCTATGTTTCGCACCTGGTCGGTCAGGTTGCTACCCATTTGGTTTACCGAGTCGGTCAAATCTTTCCAAACCCCGCCGACACCCTTCACCCTGGCCTGGCCGCCTAGTTTACCTTCCGTACCCACTTCCAGTGCCACACGGGTTACTTCGGATGCGAAGGAATTGAGTTGATCCACCATGGTATTGATGGTCTTCTTCAGCTCAAGCATTTCACCTTTCACGTCAACGGTGATCTTTTTGGAAAGGTCGCCGTTGGCTACAGCTGTGGTTACACCCGCGATATTCCGCACTTGGGATGTTAAGTTACCCGCCATACGGTTTACCGAGTCGGTCAAATCCTTCCATGTACCTGCAACACCCGGTACCTTTGCCTGACCGCCCAGTTTACCCTCCGTACCTACCTCGAGAGCAACACGGGTTACTTCGGATGAGAAGGAGTTGAGCTGGTCTACCATGGTATTGATGGTATTCTTCAACTCTAATATTTCACCTTTGGCCTCCACCGTGATCTTTCGCGAAAGGTCACCCTTCGCAACAGCGGTTGTTACCGCCGCCACATTACGCACCTGCGCAGTTAAGTTACCCGCCATCTGGTTTACCGAGTCGGTCAACTCGGCCCAAACACCCGCTACGCCTTTGATCTTAGCCTGTTCGCCCAGTTTTCCTTCCGATCCCACCTGCCTGGCCACACGTGTTACTTCCATTGAAAATAGTCTGAGCTTGGAAAGCATCTGGTTGGATTCTTTTGCGATACGCAAAAACTCTCCTTTTAAAGGGTGCCCGCTGATCTCCAGCGGGATCTGTTTGGACAGGTCACCATTCGCCACGGAGTTGATCATTCCCGCTATTTCGAGAGTAGGAGATGTCAGGTCCGAGATCAGGTTGTTTAATGAGTTTATACCACCGGCCCATTCACCTTTTGCATCCGGCAGTTCTATCCTTTTCGATAAATTCCCCCGTTTACCAATAGTGGTTTCCGCTGAAGATATCTCAGCTACCAAACGTTCATTCATATCAATAATATCGTTCAGAACTTCACATATCCTGCCGTTGATACCGGCCTGGGTAACCGGCATACGAATGTCCAGGCGTCCGTTTTTAACCATGGAAAGAACCTTTAAAAGTTCTTTCAGATCTAGTGAGTCATCGGCACCATTCAAACTATTTAAATGTGCGTCGTTTTTTAAAGGGATATCAATTACGTCCTGTTCCATAAGGCGATAAGTTTTTCAAATTAGGATGATAAATTAGGGAGTTTTTGGGGACCGGCTCTAAAAGTATACTACACGTTTTTAACGCATAGGTCTCGCTGATAATTATAAAGTAAATATAGATAATAATTAATTTTTCCAAAAGGGAACTCACGGTCAAGGAGTTGACTATCCCAAGCGATGCGTGTAGGCATAGGGGAAGCAGAAAGCAAACAAAACACAAAATGGAAAGGTTAACCATTTGATATTTTTAATAAATTTTTGTTCGCTCCGGCAAGAATGTTTTGTGTAATTTCTTCCTGGTTTTAAGCTATTTACAGCTAACATTCTCAATCGCAACTGTATCTAAATAATTTGTGGCGGATTTTGTTTTAAAAATTTTTGCATTTTTTTCCACATGCCAACAAATCAAAAATGGCCATCTCAAGGGTATATCTAAATATTAAAATTTATAATTCCCGGCGTGTTTTTTGCTAATTGATATTAGTTCTGATCTTTTGTAAAAAATCAGTTACGTTAAAAGGCTTATTAATAAATGCATCGGCTGCTACTTCTTCTTTCACTGTTTTGATATCCGGGTTCGCCGACATAAGCATAACTTTTGTTTGTTTCAAATGATCCTGACCTTTGATGTACTGGCATATCTCCTTCCCGTGACAACCACGCAGGTTAAGGTCAAGAAGCACAAGGTTTGGGTTGTAGTCATTAACTACATTTTCAAATCCCAGGAAATTAGTGAAACTGTGGACTTCGTATCCTTCACGTTCCAATAAGATAATGGTTAAATCCACTATATCCTGATCGTCTTCAATTATTAAGATTTTTTTCATGTGAAAGCTTAGGTTAATTTTCGTTAAGAACATTATAAACACCTATCCAACTGCAACGGCATTTCGGATAGGAGAAGGTTTTATGCCAAGTACGCCTTCATCATTAATATATTTTATTAATGTTAAATAATGGGAATAGACAGAAGTTTTATAGGATGGCTTTGAAAAGATTAAAATATAATCCATAAATCTGACTGTTATCAGAGGGTCGCTGGTTCGAGCCCAGCCTCAGGAGCGATAAAGGTCTTGCAATTTTGCGAGGCCTTTTTGTTTTAAAATGGCCTCTAAGGGGTCAAAAATGCTGTTTTATCGCGTTTTGAAACTACCCCCGGGTACTTCAGGAGGCAGGTGGCTGTACCTCATTGAAAAAACAGCTCTGTAAAGAGCGGCTTTTTTGCAAAAAAACTCTTTTTGAAGGTGCTTTTCTCGAAATGGCAATCGTTGCATTGCTAAGATTTACACAGTTTTTTGTTGAGCTACTCATAAAGCCGTTATTAAATCCGCTCAATGGTTTTATGTACTAAAAAAAGTTTAATAACCACAGTATGCGCAAAAGTTTTCAGGCATCATTTGAAGGCAGATGATATTTGAAACTTGATGGGAACACTTAAAAATGATATTTAATAATTCTATACTGCTCGGGAGACATGCCCATTAGTTTTTTAAACAGACGGGAAAAATAATACGCATCATCATAACCTATTTCTTTAGCCACATCTTTAACTTTAATATTTGCATTATAGAGAAGTTGACATGATTTTTGGATCTTTAGTTGGATGAAGTACTCCATTGGGGACGTACCTGTTGATCGCCGGAATAAACTAGAGAAATGGGATGCCGATAATTGATAACGAGCTGCGAAATCTTCTACAGTGAACCTGCCTCCCAGTTTTTCGCTCATAAATACAATCGTTTCCCTGATCATATCTTTATCATCGGTAATTGAAAAATGTCTGCTCGGATATAAGAAAGTCGACAAAAAATGATACAAACACATATTGGCGTTGTTTAAATTGTCCTTACTGTATCCCATCTCCAAAGAACTGTACATTTCCTTCCAGATAAGTAACCCTTTTTCATTATAGGGGATATTTTGGGGGCCGTCATTAATCGAAATATTCAATAATTTGTTAAAGGAGCCCATATCTTTCCCACTATAATGCACCCAAAATATAGTCCACGGCTGTTCCTCGTCAGCGCCATATTTAAGATATTCGGCAGTAGCAGGTAATTGGAAAAACTGGTTAGGTTCTACTTCATATTTCTTCTTATCAACGATGTACCATCCTTTACCTTGCAGGCAATAAATAAATATATTATCCTCACAGCCTTTCCTGCGTTCCCGGAAATGATAAGACGCTTTTGGGAAATAGCCAATATGGGTAATAAAGATCTGATTTAGAATTGCATTATTGGCCCCTATATTCTTGTAAATCATATGAGGTAAGCTGATCAGTTTTTGCCCCTCAAAACCATCTCTGACCTTTATTTTTTTCATATTATAAATTTAATAAAAACGATAATAGGATAATCCATTAAAACACAAACATAATTCATTGTAAGTTACCTGATAAGCCTCTAATTTAGATTTGTCTTAATAAACATGAATTATGAAATATTTTTTTTGCATTTCAATCCTTTTATTATCGCTGGGTAAATTAAAGGCACAACCTTTGGTAGATCCCGTAATTAAAACATCCAAAGCAGTGATGGATGATTTTATGGATCAACGATTTGGTATGTTTATTCACTGGGGGCCTGTAACATTACGTGGTACAGAAATAGGCTGGAGCAGGGGAAATGAGGTGCCAACTAAAGAATATGATAATCTATATAAAGAATTCGATCCTGTTTTATTTGATGCAGACGCGTGGGTAAAAACTGCCAAAGATGCCGGTATGAAATACCTGACCATCGTCTCCAAGCATCATGATGGATTTTGTATGTGGCCAACAAAGTTTTCAGATTACAATATCATGAATTCGCCATATAAAAAAGACATTGTTGGGGAACTTGCGAGTTCTTGTAAAAAATATGGTATCAAGTTTTGCATTTATTTTACGGTACTGGATTGGCACGATCCAAATTATCCGATTGAGATTTCGGGCTCAAAAAACATAAAACCAAGTGCCGATATGAAGAAGTTTGTGCTCACCATGAAGAATGAGTTACAGGAGATTGTAACCCGGTATCATCCCTATATGTTATGGTTTGATGGCAATTGGGAAAGTCCGTGGAAAAACGAATATGCAGCAGATATTTACACTTATTTAAAGAAACTGGATCCGAATGTGATCATCAACAACAGGCTTGGGGCAAGTGACGATCACCCAAAGCTAACACCTGAAACGGTAGGCGACTATGCAACACCTGAACAGGAAATCGGTGCGCTTAACATGAATAATCCCTGGGAAACTTGCATGACTATTTGTAATCAATGGGCATGGAAGCCAAATGATAAGTTGAAACCATTAAAACAGTGTATACAAACTTTAGTTAAAACAGCCGGGGGGAATGGGAACCTGCTTTTCAATGTAGGGCCTATGCCCGATGGTAGGATGGAAGAACGCCAGGTAAAAAGGCTGAAGGAAATGGGGGACTGGCTGAAAATATACGGGGAAAGTATTTACGGTACCAAAGGCGGCCCCTTAGCACCGAATGATGATTTTGCCACTACGCGCAAGGGTAATAAATTGTACATACATGTTTTTGAAAAAAAATCAAACACTTTAACACTGCCTATATTGTCCAATATAAAAGTTAAGCAGGCCTATTTGATTAACGGGGGCAAGATAAATTATAGCCGGGGTGCCAATAATGCCATTACGCTTCAATTGCCCGATCAACTTCCGGATAGTAACGATTCGGTAATTGTATTAGAATTAACCACTAATGCTGAAACCATACCTGTGGTTTTGTAACTGCTTGATAATATAACGAATGATACAAAAAATTAAGGTAACCGACAGGAGATTCCCGCTTGGTAAAGGAGCGGGGAGTGATGCTATTCATAGAGACCCCATATATTCTTATGCAGTAACCAATTTGATTGACGATAGCGGCCTTACCGGGACAGGCTTTGCTTTTACGTTGGGCGAAGGGAATGACCTGGTATGCAAGGCGGCACAGTTTTACGCCGATCAACTAAAAGGGAGGGATATTGAAGAGTTAATGTTGAATTTCGGAGCAGTATTCAATCAGCTTTCTAACGAACAGCAGTTTCGGTGGCTTGGACCGCACAAAGGCGTAGTTCATTTAGCGCTTGCTTCAGTTACCAATGCCTGTTATGACCTTTGGGCTAAAAAAAGAGGTGTGCCCTTATGGAAGCTGCTGATCGATCTGTCGCCTGAACAGATCATCAACACGCTCGATCTATCTTATCTTGAAGACGAGCTGACAAATGTACAAGCACTACAAATACTACAAGATAACCGGGCAGGAAAAGAAGATCGTCAGCAAATTGTAAATGCGGGTTATCCCGGCTATGATACCTCTATAGGCTGGTTTAATTATACAGACGAAAAAGTACGCGAAAATTGCCGCAAGGCCGTCGCGGAAGGTTTTACGGCGATGAAGCTGAAGGTGGGAAGCCCTGATCCGGAAAGGGATATCCGTCGTTCGCATATTGTACGTGAAGTAGCAGGAGATAACATAAAAGTGATGCTGGATGCCAATCAGCAGTGGACTTTGCCGCAGGCGCTCAAAATATGCAAGGAATTACAAAGCATGAATCCCTATTGGATAGAAGAACCAACGCATCCGGATGATGTGCTGGCACATAAAACACTGGCTGATGCTATTGCGCCCACAAAACTGGCACTGGGTGAACATGTACCTAACCGCATTGTCTTCAAAAATTATTTGCAATCGAAGTCAGCGGGCTTTATCCAGGTAGATGCAGTAAGAGTAGGGGGCGTAAGCGAATTTATAACCATTAGTTTGCTCTGTCGTAAATATAATATCCCTGTGGTACCTCATGTTGGCGATATGGGACAATTGCACCAGCACCTGGTATTATTCAATCATATCTCCATGGGGCACGAAGCCTTGTTTTTAGAACATATTCCTCATTTACAAAAGCATTTTTTACATCCTGTTAAAATAGAGAATGGTGTTTATAAAACCCCAATGGAACCGGGAAGTAGTTGTGATTTTAAGGTATAATGAATGACTATCATACTTTCACACCAAACTGCAATAATTTAACCATTGAAATAAAGATAAGAGAAATCGAAAATGTTAAAATCAATCGACTTAAGCATTAGTATTATATATATCCTGGCTATTTTGTCAATAGGGCTATGGGTGGGTATCCGCCATCGCCGTAAAAGCAAGGCAAACGCAGCCGGAGAATACTTTCTGGCAGGGAAAACTTTAAAATGGCCTGCTATTGGGTTGGCGCTTTTTGCTACTAATATTTCTACGGTGCACCTGGTTAGTCTTGCACAAAGCGGATTTGACAGCGGGTTGCTTAATGGAAATTTTGAATGGATGGCAGCCTTTACTCTTATTTTATTGGCCTTGTTCTTCGTTCCGTTTTATATAAAGTCCGGTATTACCACCCTGCCCGATTTCCTGGAAAAACGTTACGACCGGTCAAGTCGTGACTGGTTGGCGGTGATATCCGTTGTCTCTGCAATTATCGTTCATATCGCTTTCTCCATGTTGGCAGGGGGTATCGTATTGAAAACCTTATTTGGCCTTAATATGTATGTCAGTGTAATTGTAATTTGTATCATAACAGCTGTTTATACAATTATTGGCGGATTAAAAGCGGTAGTTGTAACGGAGTCAATCCAAACGGTAGTATTGCTGACAGGAGCAATAGTCATTAGTTATGCGGCCTTTCACAAAATGGGTGGCTGGGAACCCATGGTAGATGTATTGAAAAGCCACAACGCAACAAATAAGCTCTCCATGTTGCGCCCGGCTGGCGATAGCAGTGGAATGCCCTGGTATGCAGTTTTTTTAGGCTACCCGGTTTTGGGTATATGGTACTGGTGCGCAGACCAAACTATTGTGCAGCGGGTGCTCGGGGCTAAAGATGAAAATAATGCAAGATTAGGTCCTCTGTTTTGCGGTTTCATCAAAATTCTCCCGGTATTCATTTTTGTACTACCAGGTCTGTTTGCTTATACCCTGGCACAAACCGGACATCTGGATATTAGCAGCTTAGGTGTTAATGAAAAGGGAGCGGTTAATACAAAAGGTATTTACACGTTAATGATCACGCAACTTTTACCTTCAGGATTAATTGGGGTTTTGGTGGCGGCTCTTTTATCCGGGTTAATGAGCCAGGTTTCAGGCGCATTGAACTCTATTTCTACCATGGTAAGTTACGATATGTACCAACGCTATCGACCCGCAGCTTCAGATAAGCAATTGGTATTGGTAGGGAAAATTACAGCAGGTATTGCATTGGTATTTTCCCTTTCCTTATTGCCTTTATTGAATAAATATGAAAGCATATTCGGCGGGATCAATGATGTTATCGCTCATATTTCTCCACCTATTACCTGCGTTTTCCTGCTCGGTATATTTTGGAAAGGTGCATCAGCCACTTCAGCTAAACTTACATTATGGATCGGTTCCGCACTTGGAGTTATAGTGTTTGCCGTCGGTAAACTATATCCAGATACCTTTATCGGCCATATTCCTTTTATGATGATGGCTTTTTACCTGTTTTGTGTATGCATGGCGATGCAAATTTTATTTTCATACATCTACCCTGTACAACACAATACAGAAAGCTCGCAGTTGTACTGGAAATCACCATGGGAACCTCTTCATGGCGTAGCATTAAAAGGTATTGGCAATTATAAAGTGTTATCCGCGCTTCTGTTGCTGATAATAGGCGTATTATATTATGTGTTCAGATAATCAAATAAAATGAAAAAATATATTGTTATTGTTTTCCTGGCCGGCTTCCTGTTTACGTCTTGTACGCAAAACAAGAAACCAGTTCATGTACAACGCTTTGCTTCAATAACAGGGCTTAAATCTGAAAAGCTGGATTATTACAAGATGCTGCATGCCAATGCCTGGCCAGCGGTACTGAAAAAAATAAAGGATTGTAACATCCAAAACTATTCCATCTACTTGAAAAAGGTACAGAATAGTTACTTTCTGTTTAGCTATTTTGAATATGTTGGAACCGACTTTAAAGCCGATATGAAAAAAATGGCGGATGATACAACTACTCAACGTTGGTGGAAGGAAACAGACCCATGCCAGCAGCCATTACCTGAAGCCGCCGCTAAAAAACAAATATGGACTTCTATGGAAGAGGTGTTTCATACAAACTAAGAATTTACAAAGGGATAAAATATGCAACAATTAGCCGATAAAATTATTTTTCTTACCGGTGGCTCACTGGGTATTGGGTTTGAATGTGCAAAAGCTTATGCCGATGCAGGTGCAAATGTGGTTATCGCGGCCTCTTCGCAGGGGCCGGTTGAGGATGCGGCAAAACAGTTAGGAGACAAACACCTTGGCATCGTATGCGATGTGTCCAATGCATCAGACGTAGAACGCGCTATTCATCAAACAATAGAAAAATACGGGAGAATTGATGCTATTCATAATAATGCCGGTATTGCCACGCCATCCAAACCCTTGCACGAGACAAGTGATGAGGAATGGCACCTGCTGATGGACGTAAATTTAAAAAGCGTGATGCTCACTACCCGTTTTGGCTTTGACGAATTAAAAAAATCAAGGGGAAGTATTTTGAATACCAGCAGCCTTGTGGGCGAAATTGGACAGGAAAACCATGCGGCCTACACCGCTACAAAGGGGGCTATGAATGCGCTAACCAAATCAATGGCCCTGGATTACGCTCCTTATAAAATACGTGTAAATGCAGTTTTGCCTGCAGGCGTATGGACTCCGATGTTACGCAAATGGAAAGAAGAACAACCAGACCCATCGTCTATAGAAAACTATTTGAATAACATACACCCTTTAGGTTATTGCCCGGATGGGGATGTGATTGCCGATGCTTGTGTTTTTCTTCTTTCAGACAAGGCACGGTTTATCACAGGAGCTATTTTGCCTGTTAGCGGCGGGGCAGAATTAGGATACAGATCAATAAGGTAATTCAAAATATAGTTAAATCAAACATAAAATATGGGCCTACATGGTTTCAGCTATTTATTTGGAGTGCCAGATTTGCTTAAACCTGCTAAAATCATTTAATATAATGCTGATAGATCGTAATGATTTTCCTTTAAAAAATAGCTTTCTTGTTCACCCTTTTAAAATGTATTGTACTAGCTCTTAATGATCATTTGTAATAGAAATAAATATGAAAGTTGGTTTGTTTGTGCCGTGTTATGTTGATCAGTTTTATCCTGGCGCAGCAATTGCAACCCTGCAATTACTGGAGAAGTTAGGAGTAGATGTGCAATATCCGTCACGGCAAACCTGTTGTGGGCAACCCATGGCTAATTCCGGATTTGAACACCTTACCAATGGGTGTAATGAATTATTTATAGAAAATTTTTCGGGCTGTGATTATATTGTTTGTCCTTCAGGAAGCTGTGTTTTACACATAAAGCATCATCTGCATTCTGAAAAAAATGAAGTAAAGGCAGCTGGTATCAGAAGCAAGGTTTATGAATTAGTCGAGTTTTTGACTGATGTTCTCAAAATAACAAATCTTGAAGCAAAATTTCCTTATAAAGTGGGCTTGCATCAAAGCTGCCATGGGCAGAGGGGGCTACACCTTTCACAAATGACAGAGCTTATGGCGCCCGCTTTTTCAAAACCCCGCTATTTACTCGATATGGTGTCAGGCCTCGAAATTATGCCTCTTGACAGGCCGGACGAATGTTGTGGGTTTGGAGGAACTTTTTGTGTGGCTGAAGAGGCGGTCTCAGTAAAAATGGGTAAGGATAGAGTTGCAGATCATATTAAGAATGGGGTTGAATACATTACAGCTGCTGATCTTTCCTGCCTTATGCATATGGAAGGTATTTTACGCAGGCAGGGCAGTCCGCTTAAAGTGATACATATAGCTGAGATTTTGAATGGAGAGTAGCCCTTTAAATTATAAAAATAAAATAATGATAGCCCCAGATAAAGATCATGCGGCCCTGGCCAATGAATTTAATAAAGACGAGCAAAGGGTTGACTGGCATGATGAAACATTATGGTGGGTGCGGCAAAAGAGAGATAACGCTGTAAAAAAATTACCCGAGTGGGAGGAATTAAGAGAAGCAGGATCACAAATTAAAAATAATGTGTTAGGCAATCTTAATTATTATTTACAGCAATTTGAAACCAATGCTAAGGCAAATGGGGTTCATGTTCACTGGGCGCTCGATGCCAAAGAGCATAATGAAATTGTACTTGACTTATTGCTGTCAAAAGGCATAAATAAAATAGTTAAAAGTAAATCCATGCTTACCGAGGAGTGCAATTTGAATGACTATCTTCTTGATAATGGAGTTAATGTTATAGATTCCGACCTCGGCGAGTTTATTGTTCAATTGGCAAACGAACACCCCAGTCATATCGTATTGCCTTGCATACACAAAAAAAAGGAAGAGATAGGTGAATTGTTCCATCAGCACCTGGGTACTCCTTCGGGGAATTCTGATCCCATTTTCTTAACAGAAACTGCCCGACAGCATTTAAGGGAAACTTTTTTGGCAAGAAAAGCTGCTCTTACAGGTGTGAATTTCGCTGTGGCGGAAACCGGTGAGTTTGTGGTTTGCACAAATGAAGGGAATGCTGATATGGGGGCGCACCTGGCGGATATACATATTGCAAGCATGGGTATTGAAAAGATTATACCAGAAAGAAAGCACCTGGGGGTCTTTTTAAGGTTACTAACCAGAAGCGCCACAGGTCAACCAATTACAACTTATTCAAGTCATTTTAAAAAACCGCGCTCCGGAGCCAGCATACATATCATTATTGTTGATAATGGCCGCAGTAAACAACTTGGACGGGAAGATTTTCGCAATTCATTAAAATGTATACGTTGTGGCGCCTGTATGAATACCTGCCCGGTTTACAGGCGAAGCGGCGGGCACAGTTATCATAGTGCGATAGCGGGCCCTATTGGGTCCATACTTGCCCCTAACCTGGATATGGAGAAGCACGCAGATCTTCCGTTTGCGTCCACCTTATGTGGTTCTTGTACCAATGTTTGCCCTGTTAAAATCGATATACATGATCAATTGTACAAATGGCGCCAGGTAATTGTAAAAAACGGGCATGCTCCTTTAGCCAAAAACGCAGCTTTAAGCGTAATGACTAAGATACTTTCGTCGCCGGTATTATATAAGGTTGCCGGTAAACTTGGCAGATTAACTATGAAGTGGGTCCCATTGGTTGTCAATAATCGATTTAACCCTTGGTATAAGCAACGCGAGTTGCCCGAAGTACCGAAAAATTCTTTTGGAGAATGGTACAAAAAAAATAGAAATCATGAATCTAAAGACAAATGAGCAGCAGGGATGAATTATTAAAAGCGGTGGCTGAAAATCAACCAATGAATTTTCCACTGCCGGAAATTGAATTTTTAGATTCAGAATGTATCTATTTGGCGGAAACATTTATCAATGTTTTAACCAGTATCGGAGGTGCTGTGGTTCTAATTGAAAATTTGATGGAAATAGAAACCTATATTCTTGAAAAATTCAAAAAGAGCGACCGCATAGTAACAACGATCCCTGCGATTAAATGGATGGCTGAATTGATTCCCGCGACGTCGATTCCACCCCATGCCCTAAGCAATGTTGATTTTGCAATAATTGACACGCATTGTGCTGTAGCTGAAAATGGCGCTGTATGGGTCACGGAAAAAGGAATAGTTAACAGGGCCTTGCCTTTCATTTGCCAACATCTTGCTGTTGTGGTCAATGCCAGGGATATAGTTTCAAATATGCATTCTGCCTACAATTTAATAGGTACTGATGATTATGGCTATGGAACCTTCATTTCTGGTCCTTCCAAAACAGCGGATATCGAACAATCCCTCGTTTTAGGGGCACACGGCCCACGAAGCATGACTATTTTTTTAATAATGTAACGAAAGGGGTAATCCCGCGTTGCCTAAATCTGAATTTATTAAGAATAAACGATACATATCATGGTTTTGCTTAAATACAAAGCGGGGTTAACTTTACTTATAATTTATGTATGCTCTTTTGCGAATGTCCTCGCTCAGCAAAAGGGAGTTGTTTTTACCTCCACTGATAAAGACCTTGAGCGGGCATTTAATTGGGCAAAGAAAATGGCGCTGCATTATAAAGGCAACGCTGGTGACCCTGTCGGTCCATGGTATGAGTCTGCACTTCCGCCCAGGGATGCCTTCTGTATGAGGGACGTATCCCATCAGTGCATAGGTGCAGAAATATTAGGGTTAAGCCGTGAAAACGATAATATGCTTAACTTATTTGTAAGTAACATTTCTGGGTCAAAAAACTGGTGTTCCTATTGGGAAATTAATAAATACTCAAAACCAGCACCAGAAGACTACCGAAATGACCAAGAGTTCTGGTATAATTTACCTGCTAATTTTGATGTATTGTATGCCACCCAGAGGCTGTATCTATGGACTGGTGATAAGCATTATATCAGTGATCCAGCTTTTGTTCGTTTTCAGGAGAAATCTGTACACGAATATATAGATAGTTGGGTGCTTTCGGCCGATTCACTATTAAAAAGACCAGCCCATCCTAATGCGCCGATTCCATATAACGAAAGTGACCCATTCGATCGCTGCCGCGGACTGCCCTCTTACTCTGAGGGCGTGCCTAATTTGAGGACAGGGGTGGACCTGGTGGCAGCACTATACAGGGGGCTGCTCACTTATTCGGAGATACTATCAGAAAAGGGGCAGAAAAAGGAAGCCGCTTTGTATGCTCAAAAGGCAGAAAGATACCGGCAACGCCTTGAGGCAGACTGGTGGGATGAAAAAGATGCACGCTACTATTCTTATTTAAGTAATGATGGTAAATTCGGTAAGAATGAGGGAGAGACTTTCCTTCTGTGGTTCAACGCGCTGAAAGACAGTGTTAGGTTAAGAAAAACGCTGGACCATCTTGGATCGGTAAACTTGAACATGGAAAATACATCTTATCTGCCTTTCCTGTTCTATAAGAACGGTTATTGGGACAAAGCGAGAAGTTATATCCTTTACCTTTCAGACCCATCCACGGCCAGGCGTGAATATCCTGAAGTTTCCTTTGGAGTGATTGAGGGAATCGTTCAGGGATTAATGGGTGTTACACCAGATGCATCGAGCGGTATCATCAGCACGCTGTATAGATCAAATGGAACAGGGAAAGCGGCAATTGATCAATTGCTGCTTTTGCATACAACGATTGATATAGCTCATTTGAGCAAACAGCAATCGGTCATGAAAAACACAGGCCGGCAGCCATTCAAATGGAAAGCTATGTTCTATGGTACTTATAGGCGGGCCTGGTTGAATGGCAGTTTGCTTCCTGTAAAAAAAGGAACAGATGCACAACAACGGGAAATTTCCATTGTGGAGATAACTGTAAAGCCTGGTCAGGAAGCAAATATCAAAGTGGATTACTAATATTGTCGCAAGCCTTATCGATTACGTATATGAAAGCCTATAAAATCAAAGCCCTACTAACCTTACTTGTTTTATCTACTCAAATCTCGCTGTGGGCACAGCAAATAGTATTGCCCAAACAAACGGACAGATGGCATATTGAACACGATGGCAGTATTACCTGGAATATAGGAGACAGGTTACCACATGCTGATCATATTGAAATGAGTGGTGAAAAAGTTTCTTTGTGGGTATCATATTCCATAGATAGTTCGGGGGTATCCAAAATCATCCGTACAGTAGTTTTCCCAACATTTCGGATGCTTCCGGATGATACCAGGAGTCACATAGCCTATACTTTTAATGATAATGAATTACCGCGTATTTATATTAACAGCCAATTGCTTAGAACGGATATTTCGCCAAACGAGGCGAATAACGCCCTTGCATTTCGGGCAAAGAGTATCAATCAGCATGGCATCATGCGGATCATGGCCGAAGCGGGGAACCCGGCACAAGTAAAAGTTGAGCGCAGCCTGTTCCCTTCAGTTGATAAGCCCTTAGCTATTGAAGAGTTTAAACTGACCAATATCAGCGACAAGCCGGTGACCGTTTCCATGGAAAAATTGATCCGTGAAGTGACTACGGATACCATCAGAAGCAAACCCTCACCGCATACGGTTATCATGAAGTCCATTAATGATGGCAGCCGCATATTACAACCCGGTGGATCAACCGTTTTTTCTGTTGGTTATTTGGCTACTGATCATCCTTCCGCTTTAGGGACAATTCATCCTGAGCAGGAAGAAAAAGCAAGAGCAAACCGTGTAGCCCAAATTTTGGCTCCTCTGCAATTAGAAACGCCGGACACGATCTTAAATACGGAATTCGCCTTTGCCAAAATACGCGCAACCGAAAGCATTTTTAAAACAAAAAATGGATATCTGCATAGCCCGGGTGGCTTGTCTTATTACGCAGCTATTTGGGCTAACGACCAGGCTGAATATGTTAGTCCCTATTTTGCTTTTTCCGGCGATAGCATCGGCAATTTATCTGCAATGAATTGCTACAGACTTTTTGCCCGGTATATGAACCCGGAATATAAGCCGATCCCAAGTTCAATAGTGGCAGAAGGTGATGCATTCTGGAATGGCGCCGGCGACCGGGGGGATCAGGCGATGATCGCTTATGGCGCTTCAAGATATGCACTTACTTATGGTAATGCTGATTCTGCAAAAACTTTATGGCCATTGATAACCTGGTGCCTTGAATACAGCCGCAGGCATATCAATGAGCAGGGGGTGGTAACATCGGATGCCGATGAACTGGAGGGCCGCTTTCCCGCCGGTAAAGCCAATCTCTCTACAAACAGCTTGTACTACGATGCCCTGATCTCGGCTGCGTTGCTTGGCAAACAGCTTCATATCTCAAATGAACAAATCGGTCTTTATACCAAAGAAGCCAATCTGCTTAAAATTAATATTGAAAAGTATTTTGGGGCGACGGTAGACGGGTATAAAACCTATAAATATTATGAAACAAATACCGTTTTGCGGGCATGGATCTGTATGCCTTTAGCCATGGGGATCTATGATCGGAGCAAGGGTACCATCGAAGCCTTATTTTCACCCCAGCTTTGGACAGCCGATGGCCTGGCTACACAGGAGGGTAATAATACATTTTGGGACCGATCAACCTTATATGCCCTACGTGGTGTGCTTCAGGCCGGTGCAACAAAAACGGCGATGACCTTTCTGCAGTATTATTCCCGCCGCAGGTTGCTGGGCGAACACGTACCGTATCCTGTAGAGGCATATCCCGAAGGTAATCAAAGACAACTTTCCGCAGAAAGTGGTTTATATTGCCGGATATTTACAGAAGGCCTATTTGGGATGAGGCCAACCGGGTTCAATAGTTTTAACTGTACACCCAGGTTGCCCGATAACTGGAATCAAATGGCATTACATCATATTCATTCATTCGGGACGGTCTTTGATTTGAAAATTTCCAGGCAATCAAATGGAAAAATATTGGTTAGTGTTTTGAAAGGAAATAAGCAGCATAACTATACTATTGCAAATGGGGAGACGGCTCATGTTCAATTGTAATTTTTCTTAGATTTCCCCTTATGAATATAAAGATATTTTGCCGGTTTTTATTGATTGTACTGTTGCTTAATGGTAATACGAGTATTCTTTATGCTCAAAAATCAGCCATCTATCCTTCATTCGGTAATCGCAAGCATTCCCCCGGTAAAACCACATATTACATTGACCCCGAAAAAGGCGACGATAAAAATATCGGTACAAGTTTTAAAAGCAGTTGGAGAACCTTTAACCGGGCTAATCAGTTAATATTTTCAGCTGGAGATAGGTTAATGATCGTGGCGCCTGGTAAGTTTCATCAATCGCTGGTGATGATGGCCGTTGGGAATAAAGCATCACCGGTAACCGTAAGCTTTGCACCCGGCAGGTACGACTTTTATCCTGACAGCTCTTATAAAACACGTTTTGATATTTCCAATACGAATGATACACCTTTGGCTTTAAAGGCCATCGCCTTATATCTTGTTAATTCAAAATACATCAGGTTAAATGCGCTTGGTGTTAAGATCGTTTTAAGGGGCAAAATGATAGAAACCTGTATTGATAAATGTGAAAACATCAGTATTCATGGCATTAGTTTCGATTATGAGCGACCGACGGTATCCGAATTAAAAGTGATAAACGTGAGCACCCATTATGCTGACCTGCAAGTTAACCAGGATTCAAAATTTAGTATTAAAGATAGTGTGCTTACCTGGGAGGGGGAGGGCTGGCGTTACCAGCCGGGGTGGTACTGGCAAGTGCTCGATCCAGCCACAGGAGATCTTTCGCGGATAAGTATGGATTTGAGTAAGGTGAAGTTTGGGAATAGCGGTGGCCTCCTGAGAGCCTGGTTTACCCAAAAACCCGGATTTAAGACCGGGTTAATATACCAGAACCGTGATGTTGTAAGGGATTGTGCCGGTATATTTATGCAGCGGAGTAAAAACGTCTCGCTGAAAAACGTCCGTATCTGCTTTATGCACGGAATGGGTGTTGTAAGTCAATTTTGCGAAAATATCAGTGTCGATTCCCTTGTAGTAAAGCCTGATGAAAAGTCTGGAAGAACTTGTTCAGCATGGGCGGATATTCTCCATTTTTCTGGCTGCAGGGGTATGATCAATATCAATAACTGCTTTCTGTCTGCCGCAAACGATGATGCCATTAATGTACATGGCACCTATTTGAAAATTGTAGAAAAACCATCGGTCAACCAAATAAAGGTGCGTTTCATGCACGATCAAACTTATGGTTTTGATGCTTTTAAAGCGGGCGACAGCATCGATTTTATACACTCAGCGAGTTTGTTGCCCTTCGGAGATAATAGGATCACAGTTGCAAAAAAACTAAATGATAAGGAGATACTTTTAACACTTCAAAAGCCGGTTTCATCTGATTTCCCAACTGATGGTGTAGTGGAAAATATTTCCTGGACGCCGAGGGTATGGATTCACAACACGATCATAACCAAAATCCCAACCAGGGGCATTTTAGTTACTACCCGCCGCAAGGTCATCATTGAAAATTGCACCTTTCAACGTACCTACATGAGCGGCATACAGGTGGAAGACGATGCCGAAAGCTGGTACGAATCGGGGATGGTCAAAGATCTTACAATAAGTGAGAATAATTTTGTCGAATGCGGTGAACCTGTAATCAGTATTCATCCGGAAAATAAATTATATGCAGGGGCCGTGCATCAGAATATATCGATCATTAGCAATAAATTTTTGCTGAAAGATACGAGTGCAATGAGCGCTCAAAGCGTGTCAAATATTTCATTTTCGGGGAATGAGATCAAGACACCGGCTATTGTAGATATTAATGGATTGATAAGGTTAAAGGATTGCCGAAATGTTACACTATCAGATAATAAGATATTGCTGAAAAAGTAATTGCTTAAGCCAGCTACCAGAATATGTTTATTGAGAGTAAGCCGGTCGGCTTAACATTGAGATGCCAGTAAGCATTGGCATACCAAATTTAATTTGACGCAAAATCATCCATCATATCAAATGTAGGCACGAAAAATAAACTGCCTGTTTTTGGCGTGCTGAAATCCAATATCCTGTCATAATTCCCCGCAGGAGAACCAATAAACATGTTATTCAGCATTTTTTGTACGGTGCTGAATGTGCTTGCATAAGCAATAAAATAAGTGCCCATTTCATTGGTAGACATATTGCCAAAAGGCATATTATCACGGACAATTTTAAAGTCGTCGCCAACATTGGCTAAAGCTATATGAGAATTGGAAGGTTTTACATCATCGGCCATTTCTATGTCATTCGATTTGTACCTTCCAATTACTTTCTCCTGTTGCTCAGTAGAAAGGTCTTTCCATGCGGTTAAATTATGGGTGTATTTTTGTACAAAAAGGTAACTCCCTCCTTCATAATCAGGATCATCATTCCCCACCATACTAAAAAGTTCCCTATCCTGTCCCTGTGGGTTTTCAGTGCCATCAACAAAACCTAAAATGGAACGGCTATCCCAATACCTGAAACCATGAATTTCTTCTATGCTAATTGCCACCGGGTCTAAAATATCAGATATTGCCGCTGCCATATCGTAGCATATACTTGTGTTATCAGCTCTTATATGAAAATGTAAGTCTCCTTTCGAAGAAATTGCCGTGTGCTTTTCGCCAATAATGGGAACAAAATTCACAAGCTCTTTAGGGGGAGGAACAGGAAGATTTAGCCGAAGCCAGGCATCATGCCCGATTCCCATTACACAGCTTGCCCTGGAAACCGGGAAACGGACATTAGCAGAATTATTAAGGTTGATAATCAGCTTGCAAAGCTTGTTAAAAGTAGCTCTAACCCCCAGGCTATCCTTAAAATTCCAAACCATAAATATGGTATTGTTATTTGTGTAGTCTGTTACATTCTGTGATTCCGGATTCATAGCTTATAATATTATCTGTCGTGCGTTACGAAAATAAACAAAAATGTCAACTGTATTTAATCTTCTCTGCCAATAGATGCTAACGGCAGAAAGGTGAGTAAAGAGTAAACTAACGCGGCAAATAGTTTTTTAAAAGCCATAAGTTAAATTTTAGCCATTGATGATAATTAATGACCTGGGCACAAGCAAATTAAAAAACCCCGTCTGTTTTAAACATAAAAGCATTTTTATAATTGAAAATTAAATAATAAATAGCAACAGGACTTGATGTCCAACAGAGTGAAAGGAACGAAGCATATAAAACCGCTTTATGAGCTACTTTTTAAAAGCTTCTTTCGTCAAATCGAATGACAATGTTGTTTTAAAATTTACATTGAAAAAACACTATAATTTTAAGTTTATCAAATACCAACAAGTTAAATTAATCTCTATAGCGATTTATATATTTCAACTATTACAACCAATATAACCTCTACAACCAATACAAAAAAATGAGCGATTCGAGGAGAGATTTCCTAAAAAAAGCGATGTTATTAGCGGGCGCTACCGGGCTTGCCAACGTGATACCGGCTTCCATTCAGAAGGCTATGGCTATTAATGCGCCAGAAGGCAGTACCTATATGGATGCCGAACATATTGTGATCCTGATGCAAGAGAACCGGTCTTTTGATCATACTTATGGCACGTTGCAGGGCGTACGTGGATATAACGACCCTCGTGCTATTGATCTGCCCAACAAAAATAAAGTATGGCTGCAATCTAATACTGAAGGCGAAACGTATGCGCCATTTCATCTCGACATAAAAAATACCAAGGCCACCTGGATGAGCTCGCTTCCGCACTCCTGGGCCAACCAGGTAAACGCCCGCAACGATGGCAAATTTGACCAATGGCTTAATGTAAAAAAGAATGGCATTAAGGAATACAGCCACATGCCTTTAACTATGGGCCATTATAACCGGGGCGATATTCCCTTTTATTATGCGCTGGCTGATGCCTTTACCGTATGCGACCAAAACTTTTGTTCGTCATTAACGGGCACCAATCCCAACCGGCTATACTTTTGGAGCGGTACAATAAGGGAGGAGCAAAATGAAAACTCAAGAGCCCATGTCTGGAACGAAGATATGGATTATGGCACATTGAACTGGACCACTTTCCCAGAACGTTTGGAAGCTCAAGGCATATCATGGAAATGTTATCAGAACGAAGTTGCAATAGACACCGGCTTTGAGGGTGAGGAAGACCCCTGGTTATCTAATTTCCAGGATAACCCGCTGGAATTTTTCGGTCAGTACAACATTCACCTATATCCAAAACATTTGGAGGCATTAGATAAGAGGGTAGCGCAGCTACCGGGAATGATCGATGACCTGCAAAAAAAGATCGATGCTTTACCCGCTGGTGATGCCCATATTGATCATCTGAAAAAGCAGTTGAATGAAATGAGGAATTACCTGGATGATCTAAAAAAAGAAAAGGAAACCTATAAACCTGGGCAGTTTGACAAGCTATCCGACCGCGAAAAGAGCCTGCACCAAAAAGCATTTGATACCAATGTTAACGACCCTGAGCATCGGCAACTGACCACTTTAACCTATGACGATGATGGTACCAAACGCGAGGTTCAGGTACCTAAAGGGGATGTTTTACATCAATTCAGGACAGATGTAACCACGGGCAAACTGCCAACCGTATCCTGGCTCACCGCTCCCGAGAATTTTAGCGATCATCCGTCGGCGGCCTGGTATGGCGCTTGGTATGTATCTGAGGTGCTTGATATATTGACCCAAAATCCTGAAGTATGGAAAAAGACCATATTCATTTTAGCTTATGATGAGAACGACGGTTATTTTGATCACGTACCCCCTTTTGTAGCCCCACATTCTCATAAAGAAGGCACTGGGAAGGTATCAAAAGGAATAGATACCCGGGTTGATTTTGTAACACTTGAGCAGGAAAAGGAAAGAAATGGTTTCCCTGATAAATATGATCGCGAAAGTTCGATAGGTCTTGGTTACCGGGTGCCATTGGTTATCGCCTCGCCCTGGAGCAAAGGCGGGTATGTAAATTCAGAAGTGTTTGACCATACCTCCACCCTGCAATTTTTAGAACATTTTTTATCAAAAAAGACTGGCAAAAAAATAGTCGAACCCAACATAAGCGATTGGCGGCGTACCATTTGCGGTAATCTTACATCGGTATTCAGGCCTTATCATAACGAAAAGATCGCAAGCCCGGAATTTGTAAAAAAGGATGTTTTTTTAGAAAGCATACATAAAGCGCAATTCAAAAAACTGCCGTCTGATTATAAATTGCTTACCCCTGCAGAAATGGAGCAAATCAACCATGATCCTTCTTCATCCGCCTATATGCCGCAGCAAGAAAAGGGGATACGCCCATCATGCGCGCTGCCCTATGAGCTATACGCTGATGGTAAATTAAACGCAGATAAAACGGCATTTGAAATACAATTTGCCGCATATAATAAGGTGTTTGGCAATAAGGCTGCAGGTGCCCCCTTTAATGTTTATGCGCCGGGGAGTTACCTGCATCAAAAAGAAGATGGGCAGACCGCTTTTGAAAATGTGCGTACCTGGGCTTACGGCTTAACCGCCGGCGATAGTTTAACTGACAGCTGGCCTCTTCATGAATTTGGAGAAAAGAATTATCATTTGAGGGTTTACGGCCCAAATGGTTTTTATCGCGAGTTTAAAGGTAATGCAGGGGATCCTTTATCTACTGATCTTATGCCGCAAAGGGAACTTACAAACAATAATAAGCTGACAGGAAATGTAGCTTTATTGCTCAGAAATTTAAGCGATAACCCCCAATCAATTGAAATAATTGACAATGCTTACAAAAGCAACAATCATAAGATCACCTTATCCCCTAAAGCAACTACAAATATGGTTTTAAGCCTCGGAAAGAGCCATGGTTGGTATGATTTCAGCATTAAAGTAATGGGGCACAATCTATTTGAAAAAAGATATGCCGGGCGTGTAGAAACCGGGAAGTCAAGTTATAGTGACCCTTTTATGGGAAGAGCTATTGCCTGATCACTTAATAATGGAACACCAGGGGCTTAAAAAACGATAGCCCCGGTTATATGTATAACCGGGACTATCGTAAATCAATCAACTTGTCTCAAAACCATTTAATACTTTGTAAAAAGCCGTGTCTGGTTCATTGGAGAGGTTAAACGTTTTGATGCATTACAAAAATTTAAAAATTCACAGGCACCGCTTTTCCTTTATTGGTATCCCACCATAATGGTGTTCCACCATTATCAGGGCCGCCAAGCATTGTTACTGCGGCAGCAACATTTGCAGCATTACTGGTGTATTCACCTGATGGATATGCGATCCTGCGTATTTGCAGAGCTGTGCTGATAGTACCGCCACTATTGTTAACAACTACAGGGAACAGTCTTGGATATCCTGTACGGCGATAGTCTGTCCATGATTCCCAACCGCCGCAAGGAAAATTGGCGAGCCATTTTTGCGTGATGATACGCTCTAAGTTTTGCTCGTTAGTAGCTGTGGCATCCCAGGCTATTGTAATTGTCGACATGGCTTTAATGCTGGCATTCGGAACACCTGCCTGTGGTGTCAAAGGATCTACATAATCAGCCTGGGTGCTGGTTTTATCACTCAGGTAAGAGCCAATCGGTACGCCCCATTGATTCATGGAAGTAGCTATTCCCGTCTCATAATCTGTTTGTGCACTCTCTGTTGTCCAACCTCTTAATGCAGCTTCCGCCCTTAAAAACCAAACTTCAGATGCATTCATCAGTATCATCGAAGGAGCCAATGATAACGTGGCCGTAAGGTTAGGAAGTGAATAACCGCCATACATTGGTTTGCCGCCTACAGGTGTGCCTGCACGGATGCCCACATATTGCCCGGCTATACTTGCCGGACTGGTTGCGGGGGTAAGCATTGCCGGGGTACGTGGATCGTGATACCCGTTAAGGTATGAGGTGAGCGACGCGCCGGCTGCAAGGTCTGTCCAGGAGTTGGCAATTACCCATAACGGGCTATGATAGCCGAAACCTGTAAGGGTTGCATTGTCTATATTGGTAGTAAGCAGTCCACCAGGATCGTTTATAGCCTTTAATGCTTGAGTTTTTGCTGTTGCAGGGTCAATGTTTACAATGTGCATAGCCAGCCTTAACCGTAAGGAATTGGCATATTTTATCCATTCCTTGTAGTGCCCACTATAAACCATATCAAATGATGCAAAAGGGGTAAGGTTTGGGTTCGCAGTAACATATGCCTGAAGATTGTTAACCGCTGTATCTAACTGTGCAAAAAACGAATTGTATACAGCCTGCTGCGAATCATAAGGCGTGCTATTCCCACTTAGCGCAACCTTGCTGTAAGGGATTGGGCCGTAATAATCCGTAACCCTGCTTATGGCTTGTACCTGTAATATTAAAGCAATTGCCCAAAAATGCGGCGAAGTAGTTGGGGCCTTATATTTGTGGTTAAGCTGTACAACAATTGGCGACATCACCTGCGTGAAGCCCATGTTATAAACGTCAGAATTCCAACCATCAACTAAAGCATAGCTTTGGTTATTGATATTCCCTCTGAACGGATCGGGCGACATGTAATAGCCGCTGTAACAATCTGAATTCAAGTTTTGACAAAGCTGGTAGTCCCCCTCTTCGCCAAAAATATTTTGCTGGATACCGGGAAACCACAATCCCAAATAGTTATAATCCGGGAGTAATTGGGCATCTGTTATACCCGATGAATCGGTATTATAACTCTTAAATTCCTTTGTACACCCAGCAAACAGGATGGGTATTATAGCAATCAGGATACACTTACACAAAGCATTGATCCCGATCTTTTTATTTTTTAAATACGTTAGTTTTTTCATCGCAATTTTTTTAAAGATTAACTATTCGTTAAAATGAAACATTCAATTGAGCTCCCAGCCTGCGTGTAGTCGGTTGATTGAAAACATCCACCCCGGCTAAGCCGATACCGGTCGACATCGTAATTTCCGGGTCATACGGTGCTTTTTTGTATATGTATAAAAGGTTACTACCTATTATAGATAACCGGAGGTTTTTAACGAAACTGTTTGCAACCGGAAAATTATACCCTAATGATGCTGAACGGAGGCGAACAACTGTCGCGCTCACCATATAAGGTTCAGCTATCCCGGAACGGCCACCTATACCTTGATACCATGTTTGGGCATCTACTTTTGTTACCGCGGTCCCGCTTGGGTCAACCGCGTTAACAGTTACCCCACCAGCATCGCGGGCTTGCCCGGTCACTAGCGATGTGCCGTAACTGTCCATCATCATTTGGGTCATCGATAATACCTGGCCACCAAATTTTCCGTCGATCAAAAATTCAAGGGTGAATTTTTTATAATTAAACGAGTTGTTCCACCCGAGTTGAAAATTTGGAGTTGGATTGCCAACTTTTACAAAGTTACCATTATTGATAGGTACATTGCCTGTGCCCACCATAATTTGGCCGGCAGCGTCCCTTGCATACTTAACACCATATATATCGTCAAATGACCCACCTTTTTGTAAAACGGATTCGTAAGCATTGTTGCCTGCACCTGTTAAGACTAGCTGTTCATTAGGATGGCTTGGATCTAGTTGCACTATTGTATTCTTGTTGGTTGAAAAATTGAAGGATGTATTCCAGCCAAAGGTTTTGCCCTTCAATACATCATAGCCTAATTTTATCTCAACCCCCGTGTTTTGTATATTCCCGGCATTCAGGTATCCTACTGAATACCCTGATGATGGCGAAGGTGTATATTGGAGATACTGGTTATAACTATTGGATTTATACCAGGTAAAAGCGAATGTCAACGCGTTATTAAATAACCTCAAATCAACGCCAGCCTCGTCTGATTTGGTATTGGTAGGCTTCAAAATGGGGTTTGGTGCTACCGTGTTAAAATTAACACCTCCTCCAGACCTGGCATAATTTACCCCGCCACCAGCAACATATTCGGGTACCGAAGTTGCAACTTCTGCATATGAACCCCGGATTTTAGCATAACTAACAAACTTGGGCAAAGTGAACATATCACTAAGGATAAGGGATAAACCAACCGAAGGATAAGAATAAGACTCGTTGTTGGTATAGGCCAGGGCAGATGACCAGTCATTTCTTTCGGTAACAGTAAGGTACGCCCAATTTTTATACGATAAGTTCAAACTTCCGAAAATCGATTGGATTTGACTGTGATTCGGTGAAGTAGTAACTACATTACTGGTGCCATTTGTAACAACATTTTGCTGTGTAAATACATTCGGGATATAAAGACCAAGACCCGGATTTTCAAATGTGCCAATCGTATTATCATCCGTTATACTGCCGCCCACTAAACCATCTATTTTAAATTGGCTTTTCATTGGCACTTTAAAATTGGCTATCACATCGGCATAAGTTTGTGTAAGCGTTTGCTCGCTGTGTTGATATTGGCCGTTGCTTCCCTGGACAAGCACAGGATTGGTCCCTGCATATAAGTCCAGCTCTGTTATATCAGTTACACGGTCAACATTTCCGCGTGCCTGTATGTTTAACCAATCAGCCACCTCATATTTTACGCTTGAATTAATTAAAAAACGGTTGCGGGTAGAAACGTTGGGGTTTTTGTAAAGTATCCACCATGGGTTCTGCTGTACATCTTCGTTGGCGATCCAATTTTGGGTTAACAGTCCATTTGTCCCTGGTTGTGGTACGCCGTAGTTAGTTTTATATTGGTTAATATCAACACCGGCCGGAAACAAGTACAAGCCTGTAAGCGTATTAAAATAAAGCCCCTCACCTGGTGTATTATTTACTTTTTGGTTAATGTAGTTTGTATTTACATCCACCGTTAGTTTATTGTTTAAGAAATGGCCTGTTTCCCTGAAAGTAAAATTGTTACGGCGCAAATCGTTGGTTGGCTGTACACCGTTAGCTGAAGTATTTGCGTAAGAGAAATAGGTTTGGGCCTGTTCTGTGCCTGAAGATAAATTGAAAGAGTTGGTGTAGTTATTCCCGTGTACAAAAAATGCCGCCAGATTGTCAGCAGTAGACGGAGTAGACAACTTTGCCCCCCAGTTTTGGTTGCCGCCAGGCGTAACGCCATATTCGTTTTGAAACTGTGGCTTGTACGAGATCGCATCATTTGTATAAGATGAAGAAAAATTTATTTCGGATTTCCCGGCTTTGCCTTTTTTTGTGGTGATCAATATAACGCCATTTGCAGCCTGGCTACCATAAAGCGCAGCGGCTGCAGCACCTTCCAGGACAGTTAAACTTTCAATATCGTCCGGGTTTAAGTTGGAGATACCGTCACCGCCATCGGGTGAGCCGCCATAAGTGCCATTTGGCTGGCCATTCATATTCGAGGTATTCGTGATCGGTATACCATCTATCACATATAATGGCTGGTTGGTGCCAAAAGCATTTTTGCTACCGCGCAAAATTACTTTCACAGAACCACCAACGCCCGATGAACTCGGCGAAATATCAACACCGGCCACTTTGCCATTCAGCGAGTTCATTAAATTGTCGTTTTTAACATCGTTAAGTTCACTGCCGCCAACAACCTGGTTAGCATAAACAAGTGACTTTTCGGATTTTTTAACACCCAAAGCTGTTACTACAACTTCTGTAAGTTGATTAGAGTTTTCAACAAGTACAATATTTAATGGTGCTTGTGATGAAATGGTAACCTCTTGTTTGTTATAGCCTATGTAACCAAAAACAAGTACGTCGCCAATGTTAGCATCTATTGCAAACTTGCCGTTTATATCAGTTTGTGTACCACGCGAGGTGCCTTTTACTAAAACGCTTACACCAATAATAGGTTGCCCGGTGGCATCTTTTACTATACCCTGGATTTTAAGAGCATTAGTATTTTGAATAGTAACCCCATTAAGCTGAGGAATATCACTTACATTTTGTGCTACGCCAATGTAATTGCCTACCTCTTTAAATTGTAATAGCGTTTTATCATGCAATTGCCCCAGTACTTCTGCCAGCTGCAGATTTTTTACGTGAAGGGTAAGGGGGGGCAGTTCTTTGATCACCTGTTCATCATAAACAAATGTCACTTTTGCCTGGCGTTCTATAAGCTTAAAGATTTTTTTAACGCTTACTTTTTCAACGTTCAAATTCATCTCCTGCGCACGTGTGCCCGTAGCCATCAGGAGAGTTGAACAACATAATTGTATGCCAATAATAATTGTAGAAATGCGCATGCATTTTCGGAGTATGGGCAATACTTTGCCGTAAAAATTCATCATATTTGTATGGTTTAATATTCTAGTTAAACTATAGCCGTCTGTATATGGGTCTCAAGCATATATGCAGTGGCTGCTCTCATTTCCGGGGACATTCGAAGTGTTCCCGGTTTTTTCCTTTCTTAGCTGCTAAGTCCGGGGTGTTTTATTTAATAACTACTGTGCTGTCATTGGCTATTTGATATTTAAAGTGTTTGGTGAAACTTAAAATTTCCATGATGGTATCTAAGCGTTGATTACTTAGTGTTATAGATATACGCTCATCGAGCAATTGTTTATTATCGACGGTTATATGGGTGTTATACTGTTTTTCTAACGCCTTGAATATATTGTTCAAATTCTCCTGCTCAAAAACAAGGGGGCTTTTACACCATAAATTCACAACAGATTCATGAGCGGGTTCTTTTTTAAGCTGATTGTTGGATGATAAAACAACTTGTTGTTTTGGTAACAGCATAACGGCATGTTGCTTGATTTTCCCATTCAAAGTGATGCCGACTTTCCCACAAACTACACTTACTTTAGTTGTACCTTCTTTTTGATAGGCGCGTACATCGAATGATGTTCCCAATACCGTTATATTTAAACTTTTAGTTTTTACAATAAAAGGGTGATTGCTTTGGTGTTTTACTTCAAAAAAGGCCCGCCCTTCAACTAATTCAACCTGGCGGACTTTGCCCTCAAATTTTTCCGGGTATTTAAATATCGAATGTGCATTGAGCCAAACCTTTGAACCATCAGGCAATGTGATCTGCATGATCCTGGGTGCAATAATATTATCAACCTGTGTATCAGTTTGTTTACCTAACGTTTTGGCCTTGTTTACAAACCATACAACACTTGAAACGATAAAAATTACAGCCGCAGCAACAGAAGCGATGCGGATAGCCATTTGTTTGATTGTGCCAGGATGCTTGCGTACTACTGGTTCCTGGTTTATTTTTAGCTGGAGATTGGTAAATATCCGCTGTTTAATATCTGCTTCCGATTCCGGCTCATCAATGGAAACATTTACAACCTGATCGTCATCATGGATTGTATTATACCATTGGTCAAGCAATGCTTTTTCTGCTGGTGTTGCTTTGCCGCTCAGGTATTTTGCTGCTAATTTCTGTAATTCGTTCTTATTCATCTGGCTAATTCTGCCCCTTTACAACTATAGAGTCAAAAAGAAGATGAATACCCTTGCCCGGAATTGAAAATTTCTCATAATTTTTTTATCCGGCAATAAAAGCAACCTGGTAACAGAAGTGAAAAGGAACGGAAGCGGGAGTTATTTTATAAAAAAATGCACGGTTAGTACGAAAAGCAGTGCATCGCTCATTGGATTGTCGAAACTTGCCCTGATTATACGCAGGGCTTTGGTAAGGTGCCCTTCTGCGGTTTTTTGGGAGATATTTAACTTTTCGGCCACATCGGCTAAAGACAGATCCTGTAACTTATTGTATTGAAAAACCAAACGGCATTTTTCAGGTAGTTTATTAGACATATCTGTGATGATCTCTAATAAAATTTTATGATCGATATCTATTTCTAAAAAGGCTTCGACATTTAAAATACCCAATATGTTTTCCTGGCGTTTGGAGTTTTTCATTTGTGCAGCCTGGCGGTAAACCGCATAACGGGTCATGGCTGCAAGGTAGGGGTTGATAGATTTGATCGATAACGACTCCCTTTTTTTCCATAAGGTAAGGAACACTTCCTGCACAATTTCTTCGGCGGTACTGGTATCCCTAAGCAGTTTATAAGCAATAAAATATAATTTATCCCAATAACGGCTGTAAATTTCAGTAAAAGATGACTCGTCTCCCTTCCTTAAAAGGCAGATCAATTCGTCATCATCCATTAATTGGGTCTCTTTCAATAGTTAAAAATCGTGTCTAAATTTATATAAATTTAACACATCTTTCATGACTTCTTATTTTTTTTTAAAAAGTTTTTTCAAAAGTTGTTAACACTCAAAAAAAATTAAAGGTGTATTTTAAACACGATAAAACGATTATTGGCTACAGCTTCAGTAGGTTGAATACTTAAATGGATATCTTTAAAAAAAACGAATGCCAGGCGGGCGCCTGGCTATCCATTCATTACCAATTTATTAAGGAGAGATTTTTATTCTATTTAATTACCTGTCGTGGTTAGCAAATTTTCCTGCGCCATGATAAATAGTTGATTCAGTTTTTTTTCTGAGCCTATATATTCGTTCAATAATTTAAGTTGATTTTTTGCCCGTGTGAAATTGTGTTCAGGGTATTTTATTTCGTAATAGATATCTCCATTAAGAAAATCTGTTAAAAAGCGAATGGCCTGCATGTATATCATAAACTTCCCGGAGAAAATAAAATGATGCTTTTCAGTTTCATTCAATACATTCCCCATTTCTGACAGATACCCTTTGCAAATAGCGCTAAAAATGTTTTCGCGGATATGTATCTTGGATAGGTCGGTCTCTTCTTCATTTGCAGGGGAAAGATAGGTACGCATCATATCTCCCAGGTCGCTTAAATAATATCCCGGCATTACCGTATCCAGATCAATCACACACAAACCATTTTGAGCGTCATCAAATAATACATTGCTTATTTTGGTATCATGGTGGATAACCCTGACCGGCATCTTGTTATTACCTATTAATTCATTGTAGGTCTCCAGGATATTGAAATGGTTATAGATCTCTTTTATTTCAGTTGCTGCTGCGATTAACCTGCTTTGTTCGGCATTATTACACGCGGTTGTAAACTGGTCAAATCGTAATTTGAGATTGTGGAAATCTGTTAAAGTATATTCCAGTGTGCTGGCATCAAAATCCTTTAGTACATGGGTAAACTTGCCAAACTGGCGCGAAGCTTCAAACGCCTCTTTTGGGTCGCTTATAAAATCAATTGTTTTAGAACCTTTTATAAAAGGGAACAACCTATAATATTCACCAGCTTTTGATCTGATCAGAAAATCGCCCGACGTTGATGGCAGCGGAGCCACAAAAGGATAATCAGGATGTGTCTTTTTAAGATAAGATTGTAATAAGGCCAGGTTTTTAGCAATGTTACCGGGGAATTTGAACACATTTCCATTGATCTTTTGAAGAATGTAATCATCGGCATCGCCTGACACCTTTAATGTGTGATTGATTAGTCCCGAGCCAAAAGGTTGAATTTTATACTGAGCAGGGGTTAATCCAAACTCCAATAATATTTTATTAAGCATTAACTGGTTGTTTAATAACCAAACATACTAAAGGAATATATGGATTTTGTGCGCAAACGTTTGACCCTTTTTTAATCATCTTTTTTTGTTCTTCAATAATCGGCAGCTGCCTTTTACATTACCGGCATTTTGTGCTAATTAAAAGGGTATCATGTGGTTCATTATCTAATAAATGCCTATTATTCAGATTATCTATTCAAACGTTTGCGCTTATTTAGCACGGCCAAATACGGCTTACTGAGAAACTTAATGCATACTTTCATTAAAATTTTCAGGGTGATCATCATCCTCTCCTTAAATAAAATAAATGAAACAGGATATTATATTAGTAATTGGGGCCAATGGCCAGATAGGGACAGCGCTGATGCCTGTTCTGCAAAGTGTTTATGGTGCAGATAAAGTTATCGCGTCTGATCTGTTCAGCCCCGTATCTGATAACTGCATATTTGAAAAATTGGATGCCACCAATGCAAATGACCTGGCCGCCATTGTTAAAAAATATAAGGTAACACAGATATACCACCTGGCGGCAATCCTTTCAGCAAAAGGAGAGGCCAATCCTGTTTGGGCGTGGAATTTAAACATGCAAACACTTTTAAACGTTTTGGAAACTGCCAGGGCATTTAGTCTGCAAAAGGTATTCGTTCCAAGTTCCATCGCTGTTTTTGGGGCGCACGCGCAAAAAGAACAAACCCTGCAAAATACCTACCTTGATCCTTCAACCGTATACGGCGTAAGCAAGGTAGCTTCTGAAAAATGATCGGTTTTTCAAGGTTTTGCCACATTTCACCGGCTGCAGCAGTAGCTTTTGATTCGTTTGAATGATAAAAATCGAGCATGTTTTCAGAATAAGCTATATCCAAAAAATCAC
>Ga0206812_1006_pt1 | contig 72358 bp, 74 predicted proteins | sample Alteio_BWOrgCont_54_FD_152912 | JGI IMG/M metagenome (GOLD analysis project Ga0206812, IMG submission 152912) | Enriched cells from forest soil in Barre Woods Harvard Forest LTER site, Petersham, Massachusetts, United States -... | ecosystem: Environmental > Terrestrial > Soil > Temperate forest >... | reverse complement strand
TCCTGTTATATTATTTGAAGCTGAGGCCGCTAAGGTTACGGAACGGCCTTCACATATTATTTTAGGAGTAGCAATTAGGCTTACAACTGGAGGAACTATAAGAATACTCAGAGTAGATTTTGCCGTGGATGTGCATCCATGGGCATTTGTTCCCGTTACTGTATATAGGGTGGTTCCCGAGGGAGATGCAGTAGGATTGGAACAGGCCGTACAACTTAATCCGAAACCTGAGGGTGTCCAGGAGTAGTTCACCGCTCCAGATGCTGTTAATACTACACTACTTCCTGCGCAGATGGATGTATCAAGAGGGGTTACGGTTACAGTAGGTGTTGGATTAACTGTAACGGTAATACTGGTATCTATTGGGACACATCCATTAGTGGTTACAGTTACAGAATAAGTAGTGGTAGCCAAGGGGCTTACGGAAACGGAGATTCTTCAAGTGAACAAAGTCCTATTTATTGTTATTCCAAAGCGGGCAACTACTCGGTAAACCTTACAGTGCTAACAAATGCAGGTTGCAGTTCATCGTTAGATGTAAATAATTATATAACTACTTATAGCCGACCCGATGCAAGCTTTACCACATCGCCAAAACCAGCTACTATTATCGATCCCACCATTCAATTTATAAACCAAAGTACTGATCGTTACGGAATCGTTCAATGGTTCTGGACCTTTGGAGACCAAACCGATTCGGTAAGTGGTCAACAAAACCCGGTACATACATACCAGGATACCGGAACTTATTGTACTACATTAGTGGCGACAAACTCAAACGGGTGTGCTGATACAGCTACCAATTGCTTAGTGATTGAACCTGCCTTCACCCTCTATATCCCCGATGCCTTCTCTCCCAATGGAGATGGAAAAAATGATGTATTTATGGCAAAAGGACAATATGTTAAAGGTTATGAAATGTATATTTTCGACCGTTGGGGACAACAAATTTTCCACACAACCAATATCAATGAAGGATGGAATGGAAGAATAAATAATGGAGGTGCAACTTGCCAGGAAGATATTTATGTTTATCTCATAAATGCCTACGACAGCAAGAACCAAAAACACACTTACACAGGCAGCTTAAACCTGGTGAAATAAATAGTGTTTTAAACAATATCCGGGTACAAATTATTTATTCTGTACTTAGTACAGTAATGATTTTTTTACTAAATTTGTGTTATGAGTATGTATTCACTATGTTGCATATTGGTTAATTTTTCCGTTGTAAACTTGAAACAAAATGACACATTTTAAATTGAAATCAATGTATCGGAAGTCACGATTTTCTGTGGCTTTATTATTAGCTCTTTTATTAAATAGTGTTTGTTTTGGACAAACTAAAGAGACTAATAATGGAACGAATTTTTGGTTTGGCTTTATTGGGGATTGGGTGGGTACAAGTGCTACATATGCAGTAAATATTACCTCCTTTTATAATACTAACGGAACACTTACTATTCCCGGGATAGGATATACTACTACTTATTCGGTAACACCTGGGGTTGTAACACGTCTTATTATCCCAGCTGCCGATGTTACATATACTGCGGAAGGACTAGCGAGCCAAGCGGTACATGTTACCTCCACAAAGAATATTGCACTATTTTATGATGAGGGATATGCCTCGGAGCGCTTGGACAATACGTATGTATTGCCTGATACACTGTTAGGAAATAACTTTTATGTTATGAGTTATTGCAGCACCTATACAGGCGACGGTACAACCACTTCTGAGTTTATGGTTGCTACAGCGGGAAACAGTGTTACTCTTCAAATAACCCTGCCCCCTGGGGTTGCCTCAACGGTGCAGCCGGCAGGCTCTACATATACCATTACTGTTAACGCAAACCAGGTATACCAAGTTAAAGGTGCAAATTTGGGCGACCTGACAGGCACCCATGTTACGGTTGTTAATACTTGCGACCCTAGCCAAAAATTTGCAATATTTGGAGGTAATAGTACCCAAGGAGCTGGCTGTAATAGTACAGTAGACCCTATGTTCGAAGAATTAGCCCCTACGTATACGTGGGGTGAAAACTATATTTTTCTGCCCACGCCTCCACCATATGTGGATATATGCCGTATTTTGGCTGAAACAAACGGCACACAAGTATCTATCAATGGTGCAGTAGTTACAACACTTGCTGCCGGAGCATATTATCAAACAACCTTTGGCGCTCCTGCTTATATCAGTGCAAACAATCCTATTTCAGTTGGACGGATATTACAATCAGAGAGTTGTAATGGTGGTAGCATAGGAGACCCTGATATGATAATGGAAGAGCCTAATGAGCAGATGTTTTTAGATAGCATTACTTTTTATGCCAATAACATTCAGGGTATTTCCCTAAATTATCTACAGGTAGTAACACGTTCTGCTGATATAGGTAGTATTGAACTTAATGGTGTCCTTATACCAGCTGCAAACTTCACAGCGGTGCCAAGCAATAATGCCTATTATTATGATAATATCACAATAACAGGTGCGGCATCACCAGGCACAGCCTATTCGTTAACTACCACGGGCACAGGATTTCTTGCCTATCTATGCGGGTTGGGAAGTGTAGTATCCTCCGGATGTGGTGCAAGCATCTATCTCAATAATATATCACCAGGCGGCACAACAGGCGGAGTGACAACCACAACTGTTACTCCCACGAGTTGTTCAGCATGTACGGGTACAGCAACAGCTAATGTATCGGGAGCTTCACCCCCATTTGCGTATTTATGGTCGTCCAATGCAGGTTCACAAACAACTCAAACTGCTACCGGGCTTTGTAAAGGCACATATACTGTAATTGTAGCAGGCTGCGGTACCAATGATACCACCACCGCAGTTGTTGACATAAACGGAGTGTCCCCTCCTTCTATATTAGCGATTCCTGATACTCTTTGTGCAGGTACTTTAACAACTGTTTCTATTACAAATGGTGCACCCGGGGCAACCTATCAATGGAGCAACAACAGTAGTTCCACAAATTCATCCATTTCAGTAAATCCCCTCATCACTACCACCTATTCTGTATCTATAGTTAATAATGGATGTCCTCCCGTAGATACTAGCATTACTGTTACAGTTAATCCCCTGCCTACTGTAAAAGCATCTCCTCATGACACATCTATTTGTGTTGGAAGCAGCGCTGTATTAACTGCATCCGGCGCAGTGAATTACTCCTGGGCTCCATCGGGAGCCGGGTTAAGCTGTACCGCTTGTCCCAATCCCACTGCAACTCCTTCGGGAACGACTATGTATACAGTAACAGGAACAGATGCTCATGGATGCGCATCCTCGGCAACATCCACTGTGAATATTGTGGTAATCCCTCCTACCGTTAGCCTCATCGCTCTTCCCAAGATATTATGCGAAGGCAGGTCGGCTACTTTGGTCGCATCAGCTTCAAATAATATAACACAACCCCTTTCATGGCAGCCGGGCCCATTCACAGGACCCAGTATAACGGTTTCGCCAACAGCAACCACGGTATATACAGTAACTGCTACCAGTAATTGCGGAACAGCTACCGATACAGTTACCATAACCGTGAATAGTATTCCCACAGCCGAATTTTCTGCCGATATTACCAATGGATGTGCTCCTCTCTGTGTACAATTCCGCGATCAAAGCTCCACTTCTTCAGGAAAAATAATTCAATGGGTATGGGGTTATGGAAACGGAGATTCTTCAAGTGAACAAAGTCCTATTTATTGTTATTCCAAAGCGGGTAATTTCTCGGTAAACCTTACGGTGCTCACAAATGCAGGTTGTAGTTCTTCCCTGGATGTAAATAATTACATAACTACTTACAGCCGCCCCGATGCAAGCTTCACGACCTCACCAAAGCCTGCTACTATTGTCGATCCCACCATTCAATTTATAAACCAAAGCACCGACCGTTACGGAATCGTTCAATGGTTCTGGACCTTTGGAGACCAAACCGATTCGGTAAGTGGCCAACAAAACCCGGTACATACATACCAGGATACCGGAACTTATTGTACCACATTAGTGGCGACAAATTCAAACGGGTGTGCTGATACAACTACCGACTGCTTAGTGATTGAACCCGCTTTCACCCTCTACATTCCCGATGCCTTCTCTCCCAATGGAGATGGGAAAAATGATTTATTTATGGCAAAAGGACAATATGTTAAAGGCTTCGAAATGTATATTTTCGACCGTTGGGGACAACAAATTTTCCATACTACCAATATCAATGAAGGTTGGAGCGGAAGGATAAATAATGGAGGCGCAGTCTGCCAGGAAGATATTTATGTTTATCTCATAACTGCCTATGACAGCAGGAACCAGAAACATACCTATACAGGCAGCTTAAACCTGATCAAATAAGTCTCTCCCGATAAATCCAAGTTCTATTTAAATAATAAATTCAGCACTCCGGAAGCGGATTTTTTAAGCGCATCCAACAATTTGTCTTTAATATCATGCGGATCTTTCTGGATAGTAACAGCTGTCTCGATACCTTCAGCCACTAAAAAATTTATTATTTCCGTTTGCGAGCCCTTTTTCAAGTGGTCTCCAATAATACTTTTAATCGCAATCTCACCAAAGTGTCCTGTTATATACTCGGTCTGCCGGCCTATCTCTTCTTCCTTCTCTTTGCACTTAAGGACAAGTTCCGCTTGACGGCTTTGTAATTCTTTTAATGCGTTTTTTCGGGCTGCCATACTTACTCGTTATTAGGGGTGATATCAGTCTGTTCTATTATCTTTTTTATCATAAAACTCTGCACCTGTCTCCAACCAATGGCAATAAAGTACCACAGCATAAGCAGGTAAATACCTGTTGAAATAAGGAATCCCAGCCCATAACTGTGCATCCACTGCCCGATAAAAAACGACAAGGCTATAAACAGAGAGAGAAATACAAGCGCTATTATTATTATTCCCACAACAGCTGCAAAAAGGTACGATACCATTTTTGCAACATATTCAGCTGCAGAAAGGCGGGCGAGTTCTGTTTTAAGCTCAATATATTCCAGTATCTGAGTCTTCAGGGCTTTTAAAGGCTGGTCGGTGTTTATGTCCATGAATAATTGTATATGATGAATTGTAACTCCAAACAACAAAGTTAAGAACTTCCACCTATAAACCATGAATTTGACCAACCATTTGCAATTTACTATTTACAATTTATAACTTAAACCATCTAAACGCTTATCTTTGCACCCCTGAAAATTACGGTGGCTGTAGCTCAGTTGGTTAGAGCATCAGATTGTGGTCCTGAGGGTCGGGGGTTCAATTCCCCTCAGCCACCCGAAAAACAGAGATGAGTTATTAGTGATAAGATATAAGCGGAAAAATTGTATCCTTATATCTTATCCTTTTTTTATGTAATTTTGTATTTTATACCTGAAGATATGAAAGTAGACACCCGTTTTTTAATTATTACCGGATTGATTTTATTGGCAATATTGACGCGGCTTGTACCACACATGCCTAACTTTACAGCTGCATCGGCAGTAGCATTGTTCGGGGCTGCATGCTATGATAAAAAAATAATGGCCTTCTTGGTTCCGCTCATTGCCGTCTTTATTAGCGATTTATTATTGGGTGGCCTATACAAGGGAGTAGAATGGGTCTATGCGTCTTATATAGTTATTGCCGCACTGGGATTTATTTTACGAAATAAAATAACCGCTACCCGTGTAATTTTATTATCAGCCGTTTCCTCGCTCGCCATATACATTATATCCGATTTTGGAGTGTGGCTCGGAACATTATATCCTCATACTTGGCAAGGATTTGCAGCTTGTTACATTGCAGCTATCCCTTTTCTCAGAAATTGGCTCCTCGGCGATTTATTTTACGGCGGATTATTATTCGGTGCATTTTATATAGCCCAGCTAAAATTCCCAAAGCTTTTAAAGCAGCCTGTAAAATAAAAAGCGGGCAATTTGGTGCCGCAACCCGCGGATTGATGATTACTATGGTATAAAAATACATTATCAGGTTATCAAATTGTCGAACTATCAAATTAAAATAGTCTCAAGCATTTTTATTTGGGGATGTATTGCATTTTCTCCGGCAAAAAGTTTTGCCTCTTTACCTTTTGATTCCGCTTCTTTGCTTAAAGTTTACGAAGACTCCATGAAGTCGGTGCAGTATATGCGAATTACCGCGTGGTCAGACCGGGAAAAAGATGCAGCTAATACACAACTCCTCAACCTGATGGATAAAGCCCTGCTCCTACCAGGCTCCTTTGATTATCCCTTCGACTCACTTGTTACCATGGAGATTATAAATTCTCCTGACAGGCAGTTTCGCATAATAACCTGGGATGTGCCTCAATCAGCGGGGACTAATTTGTATTGTGGGTTTATACAATCGTATAATGCACGAAAAAAAAAGTACGATTTATTTATACTGAAAGATAAAACGGTTGAAATCACCAATCCACGGACGGAAGTTTTTACACCCAACAAGTGGATGGGTATGTTATATTTCAAAATCATTAAGAAAAAAGACAGTAAGCTATACACCCTTCTCGCATGGCAGGGATATAGCAAGCAAATTACCCGTAAAGTTATTGATGTCCTTTCTTTTAATGCTGAGGGAATACCTTCTTTCGGCAAAGCTATATTTGAAAATCTGCCATCTGATTTTAAACGTGCTCCAAAGCGAATGATTTTTGAATATTCTGCCCAGGTTTATATGTCATTGCGTTACGATAAAGAAAAGAATATGATACTGTTTGACCATTTGGAACCTACGGAGGGAGCTCTTATAGGCCAATATCAATATTACGGACCGAGTTTTCAGGTGGATGGACTAAACTGGGAAAACGGCAAATGGAGCTATGTTTCAAATGTACAAGCCCGCAATGCGAACACGAAAGAAGACAAACTATTCAATGATCCTCAAAACCCCAGTTACCAACTAAATAAAAAGGCTATTTATCAATCCCATTAGCAGGGGTTTTGTACCTTTGTGGGACTATTTTTCGATATAAATCATGAAAAAGAAACATAATTTTTATGCAGGTCCTGCCATACTCCCTGCAGAAGTAATCAAAGAAGCGGCACAAGGAGTTTTGGACATTAATAACAGCGGATTATCCATTCTTGAAATTTCGCACCGCGACAAGGATTTCATCAATATTATGGAAGAAGCCCGAGGACTCGTGAAAGAGCTTATGGGGCTTGGGGATGATTACAAAGTTTTATTTCTTGGCGGGGGCGCAAGCCTGCAATTTGACATGGTTCCTTACAACTTGCTTGCAAATGGCGGTACTGCAGCCTATGTAAATACGGGAGTATGGGCAAGCAAAGCCATTAAGGAAGCCAAAGGAGTGGGTAATGTTAATGTTATTGCATCATCCGAGGATAAAAAATTCAGCTACGTACCGAAAAATTACACTATTCCGGCAGACGCTAACTATTTACATATCACGTCCAATAATACCATATATGGTACGCAAATTCACAAGTTCCCCGATTGTCCTATTCCGTTAGTGTGTGATATGTCATCCGATATTTTCAGTAAAAGAACAGACTTCAGCAAGTTTTCACTCATATATGCCGGAGCCCAGAAAAATATGGGCGCAGCCGGGGCAACCATGGTCATTGTAAAAGAAAGCATCCTTGGAAAAACCGGCAGAAAGATGCTCTCCATGCTCGATTACCAAGTACATATCAAAGCGGAATCGATGTACAATACTCCTCCCGTATTTTCAGTTTATGTTTCTTTGTTAACCCTGAGATGGCTTAAAGCCAATGGAGGATTAGCCTGGATTGAAGATATAAATCGCAAGAAGGCAGAACTTTTTTATACGGAAGTAGACCGTAACTCATTATTTACCGGAACGGTTGTAAAAGAAGATCGTTCATGGATGAATGCTAATTTCCTTTTAAATAAACCCGAGCTGGAAGAAAGCTTTAATAAAACATGGAAAGAAGCAGGAATAGTAGGCTTAAAGGGACACAGAGATGTGGGCGGTTACCGCGCCTCCATGTACAATGCACTTACTCTTGAAGATGTTCAGGTTTTGGTAGACGTAATGAAAGATTTCGAAAAGAAAAACGGATAAACACAATTGTAAATTGTGAATTGTAAATGCTAAATGAAAATTTATTGACAATTTAATATTTACAATTATTTTAAAAATATTGCATGAAAAAAATATTGGCTAACGACGGAATGGAAGAAGACGGCATTCGTATGCTGGAAAAAGAGGGCTTTATGGTGGTTACCGAAAAAGTGCCGCAGGATGAATTAGTAGGAGTAATTAATGCGGAAAACTTTATTGCCCTTGTAGTGCGCAGCGCCACCCGGGTGGACAAAGCCCTTATAGATGCCTGCCCCTCCCTGCGATTGATTGCTAGGGGTGGTGTTGGCATGGATAACATTGATGTGGAACATGCCAAATCAAAAAACATACAGGTGGTGAATACACCGGCGGCATCTTCATTATCCGTTGCGGAATTAGTGATGGCACATATTTTTTCTATGGCACGCTCACTCGACGATTCTAACCGGACCATGCCTGTGAAAGGCCAAACTGAATTTGCGCAACTAAAGAAAAAATATTCCAAAGGAATTGAAGTAAGCGGAAAAAATCTGGGTATTATAGGATTTGGAAGAATAGGCCAGTGCCTCGGCAAATTAGGCTTAGGGGTGGGCATGAACATACTTGCTTATGACCCTTATATTCCCGAAGCTACCCTTGAAATTTCGCTAAATGGTTCTCAAAAGGTTAGTATAAATATCAAAACTTGTTCCTTTGATGAACTACTTGCCAAAAGCGATTTTATTTCGTTACACGTGCCAGGCGGAAAGGTCATCACCGATAAAGAAATCAAGAAAATGAAAAAGGGTGTGATGCTCGTTAATGCCTCGCGTGGCGGTGTTATTGACGAACAAGCCCTGCTCGACGGATTAGCCTCAGGACATGTTGCTCATGCAGCATTAGATGTTTTTGAAGATGAAAAATCACCCAGAGCTGAAATATTGCATCATGATAAGATATCGCTTACACCTCACATTGGCGGCTCTACCGAAGAAGCGCAGCAACGCATCGGCAAAGAACTAGCCGAAAAGATTATTCACTTTCTGAAATAACCTAAGTTACTCAGCCGTAAATTCTACATTGGCGATAATTCTAACTTCTTCGCTAAGAATAACAGTGGGCGCATTAGAACCTAATTTAAAATCAGAGCGCTTTACTTCCCCCGTTACCTTAAACCCTGCAAGGGTCAATTCTTTAAGCGGATGCTTTACCACATTGCCGGTAACATCCAGGTTAACATTTTGGGTAACCCCATTGAAGGTCAGGTCGCCATTCAACACATATTTTTTATCGGCTACCTTTACAAACGATTTGCTTTTAAAAGTCAATTGCGGATTTTTTTCAGCATGAAAAAAGTCATCCCTTTTCATATGAGCATCCCTCATTTCATTGGCTGTATCAATACTGTTAACGTCAGCCGTAACCTCAATTTCAGCGCCTGTGAAATCATTATTCGGAGTATTGAGTTTTATGTCAAAGGTTTTGAAAGAGCCTTCTATTTCTGATACCAACATGTGCGTAATACTGAATCCTATTTTCGCATGTGCTTTGTCTAAAGTCCAGATTTTAGATTTTGTTTGTTTTTCTGTTGTTTCCATTTTTTGTTTTTATTTTATTTAGATTATTTATTTTTGAGAACGTGCGTCAAGACTAATTGGTCCGGCGCCGAAATAAGTTATTATTAATGCAGTTCCTAACATAGCAATATTCTTCATAAACATGGCCATTTGCATTCCTTTCATCATGGGGTCGGTAACCGTCCAGAAATTGTGCATCATAAAAGTTACGGGAATAAGAAAAATCACTATCAGCCATGCGCCTGCTTTAGCTTTGTATCCAAGTATGATGCTTATTGAACCCAACAGCGCTATAATGCCTGAAATAACCACCATAGCTGTTGCCATTGGAACGCCTGCTGATGCAGCATAAGCCGACATTTGCGACGCATTTGTTATATGATTGATCCCCGCGCTGAGAAAAATAAGGGAGAATAGTATCCTGCCGATTAATGGAGCGTATTTCATATTAGTTTGGTTTGAGGGTGCAAAGATACATCATGGATAGTATACAAAAGTTACCACTATACTAAAATATACCAGTATACTTTAGTAAACCACCTATCCTATTCGTAAAAAGAATATCTTTGTGGCGCATATATACTAAACGCAGCATAAATGCCCACTGTTTTAGAAAAGGAACTTAAGAAGCCGAAGACCGGCGCACCTGAACACAGCGAATGTAAAAAAAATCTTTTGCCGGTAAGGGATGCCTTGGATATTTTAAGCGGTAAATGGAAACTGCCTATTATTATTGCGCTTACCTTTGAAAAGAAACGTTTTAAGGAGATGCAGCGGGAAATTGAAGGCATTACACCAAAGATGTTATCCAAGGAATTAAAAGAGCTGGAAATAAATCAATTGGTGAAACGCACTGTTTACGATACGTTACCTGTTACAGTGGAATATTCCCTTACTCCTTACGGTAAGTCACTACATAAGGTAATTGAAGAATTGCGGACTTGGGGTTCGCAACACCGGAAAAGACTACTTTCGAAAAATTAAATCTTTTATATGAAATCTATTTATACTAAAAATGCTCCCGAACCTATTGGACCATACAGCCAGGCGGTAAAAGCGGGCGGCTTTGTTTTTGTTTCAGGACAGGTGGGCAAAGACCCGGTTAGCGGAGCCATAAAAAACGAGAACATAAAAGTCGAAACCCTGATGGTAATGGCTAATGTAAAAAATGTACTGGAAGCCGCGGGCTTGACAATGGCAAGTGTCGTAAAAACCACTATCTTCCTTACTAATATGGATGATTTCGGCCAGGTGAATGAAGTATACGGCTCATTTTTCACAGGGAATTATCCTGCCCGCGAAACGGTGCAAGTATCGCGCTTACCACTCAATGTCAATGTTGAGATTTCGGTGATTGCGGTAGCAGAAAGCGCTTAAAAATCGTGGTGGCACCATGCCTTGTAAGCTGCTTTCTGATCGGGAGTGGCATTCCTATTCTTCACAACAAAATAAGAGGGGAAAAACTCGGCTCCATCTTCTGCCTTAACGGTTACATATCTCCTAAAGTTTTGAGATATTAAAGCCATCTTCACTTGTTCTTTTCCATAATAGGCGCACCAATCGTGGAAGTTGTTTTTCAGGGAATGCTCATTCAACAGCACTATTTCGTCATTCACGCAGATCCCAGCAATTTCGGCAGGTGAGCCCGGAACAACGGCTGTAACCTTACACTTGCTATCTTCTTCCGTTACCTTCATTCCCCAGTAGCGCTCGCAATGCCTTTTTGACGGGGAAGGTTGCATCATGAGGCCTATGTAGAGCATTGCTTCCGCAAGCGGTGTATCAAAGTCAGCGGCCTGGTCAACGTATTTATCAAATATATGCTTGCATGATTTTCCTGATGTTTTCTCAATGATGTTCCAATAGTCAGCTTCGCTATATGGCTTGCCCTGCATAGCATAGTTGTGATACAGCGTTCTCATCACATCATCCAAAGACTTTGCATTTGCCGTATGATTCCTGATAAACATATCTACGATAAAGGCAAGCAGAGCGCCTTCTGTGTATATAGATACCTTGCGATATGGAGCAGACTGGATATACCCGTCTACCCAAGTATCGAAAGAAGAATCGGCGACACTGAGGTTAAACCGTCCGTAGTTGTCAAAATGCTTCTGCAGATGCTCCTGCACAGCCTTTAAGTAGTCAAACTCACTATAGACTCCCGACCTAAGCAACAAGTAATCTCCATAATAATCCGTTACACCTTCATACACATACCCGAGACGTGAGTAGTTTTCCTTGGTATAATCATACGGAAACATTTCTACCGGGCGTATGGACTTGATGTTCCATGAGTGGAAAAATTCGTGGCACGATACTCCCAAAAGGCTGTTGAACTGCTCATACTTCATGAGGTTGTACGACGGACCAATAGCTATAATGGTTGAGGCGAGATGCTCCACTCCATGATGAAACTTGTAGGGCAAGGCCTGGTATATAAAATGATATTCCTCTACCGGGCTGCTCTCCATCATTTGAACTTGTTCGCGGATGAAAATGAAAAAATCATTTTTTATTTTGCTCCAGCTGGGCTTTACTTCTCCCTGGAACCAAATATTCACTTTTAGTTTATCTACCTGTATTGTTTCATGCTGCAGGGTGGGACTGGCTACCAATGGGCTGTCAGCAAGCTCGTCGTAGTTTGCGGCAGATAAGATATGGAGGCAATTGCTTAGCACCTGTTTAGGTGCGTCCATTTTCATAGAGGTGGCTATGCGGTATTCAGACGGGAGCGTCAACTCCATAGAAATGGCTTCGTTCCTTAGTTCAGGCACATACATGCAGCAGTTTACGGGGTTCATGTATAACTGTCGGTCGTCGAGGTAAGTAGAGCCTGCATTCAGTTCGGCAGCATAGTAGCTGTATAACACATATAACTCCTTGCACTTTGCGGTTTCCACTTCCCATAAGTCTTTGGTCAGTTTGCGGAATTTAAGCAACTCGCCTTTTTCATTTAATGCTTTCCAACCCCGCACATTAGCTGAGAAATTGCCAATCTCATATCGCCCGGGTCTCCACGCCGGACATTGTACGCGAGTCTTTTTATCAAAAACTTTTACGGTCATTTTTATGTCTATAAAATGCTGGTGGTGCGGAGCGTATGAAACTGTGTACTTCATTGATTTTTTTAATGCCTGCAAAATTAGGCAAGTTCAATCCTGAACGATGAACTATGAACCATAAACTATGAACATATTGATGTTAAATTAGTTTGAAAAAATAAACTCAAAAGACCTCACCACGAAGGCATGGAGAACACGAAGTTTCACGGAAAAAGACAAATACGTTTAACCGCAGAGTACGCAGAGAAACAGCCCGCAGAGAGCCGCAAGGTAAATTCATTAAGGAGATTCCCCTCCCCCACCTCGCCGAGATTTTACGATATATTATAATTTCAGCGTCAGGAACCATAGAAAAGATCCCTATTCTGTTTTATTTAGTTTTCTTAATATTTTTTCAAGAAGAAGCCCAAATCGTGAGAATGTGTGATTAGTCGGCCCACTCTTTGGCATTGAGGAAATCCTATTCTCGATTCTTGCTTTCAGTTTTTCGAAAAATTCTATTTCAGGTTTAAGTAAGTTTGCATCGGGAACCCTGCCGTATCTTTTCTCAAAAAAGAGAATAATTTCCAAACGAGTACTATTGTTCACTTTCAGAAAAAAGGAATAAAATTTACGTGGGCTAAAATATTTAAAAACTGGCTCATATAGATATTTGTCATTAATTTCAAATTTATTACTGTAATTTGAAACTTTGGAGATAAACATACCCAGTTCTGAATAAAACAACTCTTCCAATTTTTTATAATCAGATACTTCATTATCTTTTCTAAGATGTTCATTGATTTTTAAAGCGGCTTCCTTTATTCTTAAGTTGAATTCGTGTGTTCTTGAATTATTGTCTATCATTAAATAAGAATCGAGCATGGGAACATATTTATATCTTGATTTACCTCTTTTCATCCCTTTAATGATCCGCTTTTCGAGATTGTGAAGATTGGAATGGAATGGATTGTTAAATCTTGATGCAAGGTAAAAAACATTTAAATAGGCTCCAATATCATAATCTCCATTGTCACTATATTTTAGCATCTTTTTTGTTCGTTCCCTATATTCCTTCTCAGAAAGTAATGACCACTGTTGGAAATTTAGACTATTAAGTATTTCATATTGAGGCAATATTTTATTATCTACAATATTATAAAAAGCTTTAAGTTGTTGAACCAAATCATTAATCTTAAAAACAGAACCACCTGTTATATAATCATAAACAGAATTATAAAAAACGTACCCATAATTTGTGTAGTATTTTTCTAAAAAAATCTCCCGAAATTCCTTTTTAACCTTCTTTTTATGAGCAGAGTATACCTTATTTTCCGGGGCCATAGCTTTTAATAAGTCATATGACGAACCCCATTTAATATCAAGGTTTTCTCTTTTTGCGAAAGAGATTTTATTACCTTCCCTGTATTCAATTGAAATAGAAATAGTAAATTTTAAAAGATTCTCCAGGATTTCATTTTGCATTTCTTTTAATGCTTTCTCTTTGTTTGGTAAGGTTGAGATTTCGGAAAAAATAGTTTGAAAGTAGGTAAGACAAAAGTTAAGAATTCTCAGGTTAGTTGTACCCATTCTAAAGAAATCCAAAACAACGGTTTTCTTTTCTTTGAGAAACTTGTAATATGTTGGAGAGCCTTTGAATTTAGTACCAATTAAACTATCATAGGAATTGTTTATATCCATATTAAACTCTATGCTATTACCTATAACCTTTTCTTTTAGAGTGAAAAATTTGGGATCTTCAATTTTGTCTTCATTAGCTATAATCAATATTTTAACATTTTCTTTCTCAACAAGTGAATTTATATAACCAATTAATTCTTCTAAATTAAATTCTTTACTCAACCTCTCCAAATCATCAAAGCAAAGTACCAATTCACTAAAATTAATCCAATCCTTTTTCGATTTTTTTATTTCAGAAATATAGTCGTCCATCTCTCCAAGTTGGTGGAGACGCATTATACCTTTAATTAGTGCGTGTCCAATATTTCCAGTTAGTTTAATCACCTTATTCTTTAGTAAAGGGACTAATGCTAAAAAAATTTCAGTTTGAATATCCTCAATTGATTTTATTCCAAAAAGAGAAATAAAAACAGGTTTATAAGTCTTAGAGTTATTAACATAGGTAGGCGTTTTAGAAATTTTAGGCTCTAAAACAGTATTGTAATAATATGTTTTACCTACCCCCCATTTTCCCGTAATCATTAAAGCAAAATCCGTTTCCCTTCTTAAATATTCATCTACAATTTCGTCAAGGTTTTGCATAGATCAAAATGTTTAATTTTCAATGATTTTCTAATGTTCAATTATCATGCCAAAACTAACTGATAATCAATATTGGCAGTAGAGCTATTTTATTTTCACCAAAATGTTCCCAAATTTAGATTTTTTCCTACCTTTGCACCCCTTTTGAAAAAAGAGGAAGAAAAAGCGGTCGGCTGCCGCTAATAATAACCATCCTGCAATGGCCGTAAGCAGGGCAACCATTAAAAAAAATGGCAGAAATAGAATCAGAAGCAATGCCCATTGCTCCACCCGCCGAGTCAACCGAAATTAACTGGGAGACGATAGGCAAGAAACAAGACAATTACAACCAAGGCGAACGCGACAGGCTATCAGAGCTTTATGCGCAAACCCTGACCTCCATAGCTGAGAACCAGGTATTGGATGGCAAGGTGGTTGAAATCACATCTAAAGATGTGGTTATTAATATTAACTATAAATCGGAAGGGGTAGTACCTCTTTCCGAGTTCCGGTATAACCCCGATTTGAAAATCGGCGATACCGTTGAAGTATATGTAGAAAAGCAGGAAGACAAGAACGGACAGTTGCTTATTTCCCATAAAAAAGCCCGCTTTGTGCGCGCCTGGGAAAGGGTTAACAGCGCCCTTGCTACCAGCGAAATTATTAAAGGACTTGTTAAGTGCCGCACCAAAGGCGGTCTTATCGTTGATGTGTTCGGCATGGAAGCTTTCCTTCCAGGCTCGCAAATTGACGTTAAGCCGGTACGCGATTACGATATCTATGTAGGTAAAACCATGGAGTTCAAGGTGGTGAAAATAAACCCTGAATTTAAAAACGTGGTTGTATCACATAAGGCGCTTATCGAGGCTGAAATTGAACAACAAAAGCAAGAAATCATCTCCAAGCTTGAAAAAGGACAGGTGCTGGAAGGCACGGTTAAAAACATCACCTCCTACGGTGTGTTTATCGACCTTGGCGGCGTTGACGGGCTTATCCACATTACCGACCTTAGCTGGTTCCGCATTACGCACCCTGAAGAAGTGGTGCAAATCGGGCAAAAAATACATGTTGTTATCCTCGACTTTGATAATGAAAAGAAACGGATTCAACTGGGCTTGAAACAACTCAGCCCTCACCCTTGGGATTCTCTCAGCGCCGACCTCAAAGTAGGCGACAAGGTGAAAGGCAAAATAGTGGTGGTAGCCGACTATGGAGCATTTATAGAAATAGCTCCGGGTATAGAAGGACTTATCCACGTATCGGAAATGTCATGGAGCCAGCACCTGCGCACCGCTCACGACTTCTTCAAGGTAGGCGACGAAACCGAAGCTGTAGTGCTTACCCTTAGCCGCGAAGAAAAGAAGATGACACTCGGCGTGAAACAACTTACGCCTGATCCGTGGAGCCAAATCATGGATAAATATCCTAAAGGTTCGAAACATACCGGAACGGTAAGAAACTTCACCAATTTCGGGGTGTTTGTAGAACTGGAAGAAGGCATTGACGGCTTAGTGCACATCTCTGACCTTTCATGGACCAAGAAAATAAAACATCCTTCTGAATTCACCAAAGTAGGCGAAAAGATGGATGTGACAGTGTTAGAGGTGAACAGCGAAAACAGGAGATTAAGCCTCGGACATAAACAACTGGAGGAAAACCCTTGGGATACGTTTGAAACTATCTTCACTGTTGATTCTATACACAAAGGAACTATCACCTCGATGAATGACAAGGGCGCTACCGTTAACCTCCCATACGGAGTTGAAGGTTTTGCTCCCGGCAAGCATCTCGTTAAGGAATCAGGTGTTCCGGCAAAGGTGGAAGAAACGCTCGACTTTAAGGTTATTGAATTCGATAAAGACGCCAAGAAAATCATCCTTTCCCATTCCAGGATAAGGGAAGATATGATGTCGGAAGAAAAGGCCGCTAAGTCAGTGGAAAGAAGAAGCGAAGCTAAAGACACACGCAATGCAGTGAAGAAATTAGCCAGCAACATTCAGAAGACCACCCTTGGCGACTTGGATAGCCTTTCAAACCTGAAATCTGAGATGACTAAGTCGGAAGCGGCAGCAGACAAGAAAGCAGCTACTAAAAAAGCGGCTGACGAGAAAGCTCCGGAAGAAGAGACGTCAACAGACTCAGCTGAAGAGCCGACAGAGCCTACAAACGAGTAATCGCGAGTAGATTAAAATACAAGCCGGGTTCCAAATGGGATCCGGCTTTTTTTATACCCCTAACCTACTTCCCCCCATCTGGGGAAGCGTATCAATTTTCTATATTTTCAACGTCATTACGTAAGCCCTTTTCCATTTTGAATTAATACGTACCTTTGCATTAAATTAGTGAAATGACATTGCGCAAAATCATCGAGATTCCCAAAAGTCATCAACTGGTGATTAACTTACCAGAAGGTTTCCAGTCTGAAGGGAAAGTGCTTGTTACTATTGACGATATTCCTGAAACCAACTCACAAAAAATGGCCGCTATGCTTGCGGCTTCAAAAGACCCGATTTACCTGTCGGATATGCAGGAAGTAAATAAAGATTTTGACCACCTTGCAGGAGAAACGCTATGAAGCATTTTGACAGGTGGACTATTTGGCTTGCCAATCTGGATCCTGTTATTGGCTCGGAACAAGGCAAAACAAGGCCAGTTCTTATTATCAGCGACAAACAAATAAACCAGTTGCTTTCAGTTGTTAATGTTTTACCGATAACCAGCCGCAAGCAAAAAAGAAAGATTTATCCGAATGAAGCTCTTCTGGAACAAAGTAAATATGGGCTTCCAAAAGAATCTATCGTGCTTTGTTATCAAATAAGAACGCTTGACAAAGGCAGGCTTCTTTCAAAATATGGTCAGATTGCCGACGAAGAAAAGCAGAAGGAAATCATCGAAGCTCTTTGTTTTCAATTGGGAATAGACCAATAAACTTTTGCCCTCAAAGCAACCTCCGTCTCGTATAATACGGGGCACCCCTAACCTATTTTCAGGTTTCTAATTTGCTTTTTGAATGGCATAAATAATATAATTAATTATAGATTTAATATGGATTTTAATATGAAATAAAATAAAATGGGGGTTTGGTGAATTTTTAACTATCTGAATTTTAATGTGTTATGAGGCAAGTTATATTAAAATAATATAGAATAATATAGGTACGGGAAAGAAAAGAACAAAAAGAAAGGTCACCGCTGTATAGTTTAGGGGTAGAAAAAACATCATATTTTGTATTTGTAATTTATTTTTTTCGGTATAAAATGGTTTTGGGAGACTATCAGGGAATAACAGGGGAGTAACAGGAGGATAACAGGGTAAAATAACAGGGAAACAGGAAGAAGGTGATTTTGTTATCACCTGAAATTCAGCTATTTGAATTTTCGATTTCCTGTTAATAACAGGGAAAAATAAGAATTTATAGCAAATATTAATTTTTATTTTTTGCTGGGTAGTAAAAACCGAATCACCCGCTCTTTTACCTCTCCCATTTAGGGGAGAGGTACCTTTCCAAAAACTATCTTTCTTGGTGTTTGTCATACAATGCCGCCGTCGCATTTTTGCTTTGGCGGTCGAAGCAAAGATAATGCATGAAATAGTGTTTTTGGGAAAAGTCAATGACTCGTATGTTTGAAAAATCATAAATTAAGCAACTAAAAGTAAAAGGGTGAGAGCAAGATCAATGACAAAACAACCCAAGAGGTATGTTCTAAAAAAGCAAATCCTCCCTCTTTTAAAAAACTCTGTAAAGTCAGAACAGAATTTAAGGCGTGCGGTATACCTGCACAGCTTGTATAAAAGACGAGTTAAGACAGCAGGAGTTACACTTTTAGGAAACAACCTAAAATAAATGAACATGAAAAAAGTACTTAAACAATGCGTAGGCATTGATTGTGCCAAGGATGAGTTGGCTGTATGCTTTGGTCAATTGAGCGAAGCGATGGACATTAGCCATAAAGCAACCGCAGTTTTTACCAATACATTGGGGGGCTTTAAGAAGTTGGCGAGTTGGGCGCAGAAACTGGCGGACTCAGAAGTGCCTGTATGTTTTGTGATAGAGGCTACGGGAGTATACCACCAAAAGATTACCTCTTATTTGTTTGATGCAGGTAACCCAATAAGTGTGGTGCTCCCCAATAAAGCCAGCCATTTTGCAAAGACCTTAAAAGTTCGTACGGTCAATGACAAAGAATCCTCCAAAATGCTTGCTACACTTGGACTGGAAAAACAGTTGGATGCCTGGCAAAAACCGGAAGCTATTTTTACCCATCTCAAGCAGTTAACAAGAGAACGGGAGCGATTGATAAATGAAATAACGGTGTGTAAAAACCAGCTTCATGCAGAAGAACATGGCGCCTATGGACTACCCAGTACAGTTAAACGGATAAAAAAACTAATTGCCTTCATGGATAAACAAGTGAGGCAAATTGCGCAGGAAATTACCCTTCTTATAGAATCTCATGCTGAACTAGATGAAAAGATAAAGAAAGCCTGTACTATTCCCGGAATAGGGCTTATTACCGCAGTAACCATTGTAGCAGAGTGTAACGGGTTTAATCTGATACGTAACAGTAAACAATTGGTAAGTTATGCCGGATATGATGTGGTAGAAAAACAATCCGGTACTTCCGTCCTTGGAAAAGCACACATATCAGGACACGGTAATAAACACATCCGTAAAGTACTTCATTTTCCTGCCATCACGCATGTCAAGTACGATATCCATCACCAGAATCTTTATACGAGACTGGAATCAAAACATGGTATCAAAATGAAAGCTTATACAGCTATACAACGCAAACTGCTGGTGCTTATCTATACCCTCTGGAAAAAGAATGAATCCTACAGGCCCATGTATCACAATGAAAAACCCAGTAGCCCTAAAAATTTAGAGCAACCCCTTAAGGTTGCCCTAACCGGGCTGGATCTTGTCCGCCCTCACGATATTGATATATCTGTATGCAAAGATAAGTAAAATCTAAAAATAATATCCTGAAAATGTAAAAGCTAACACAGAATCTTTATACTTGATTTAGAATTGGCTTTATCTGCCTACTATGCTTATTTAAATTCCAAGTAAAAAAACCACCGCATTGTTCCATTTTTGAACAACTTTTACATTCTGGTAAATAATCATTTTTCCAATCGGATATTGACTTTCTTGAAAATTGCCAAAGTCTTTCAGGCATAACACAAAGTTGAGAATTATAGATAGAAACACGCATCCCCTTTCCTGCAAGAAATTCAACTGCTTCTGTCAGTTCTTCATTATAATCATACGGATCAATCCAAAGCTTGTCAATATTATGAGGTGTATAACCAATATACTCTAACCCCATAAAAGCTACTTGTTCTACAAAAGGTAAGTTCTTATATATGTACTTAGCAAGCTTTGTAAGCCTAGGAATGGTTTGTTTGTGTAGAACAATTCTTATTTCAATTCGCTGATTATAACGAGCAAGATTATGAATTCCTAACATAGTCTGGTTGAAAGCGTTCTTTGCTTGAACAATATAATCGTGAACCTGATAATAGTCTGCATAAAGAGGAATACCCAACATCAGGCGACTATAGTCCACTTGTGCAAGCCTTTCAGCCATATTGTTCCATGCAAAAGTCCGACCATTAGTTAAAACATGAACTTCAGTATTTGGCAGCTCTGTTTTTATTTGTTCCAAAAGATTAAAAAACAATTCTCCCATCAAAGTCGGTTCTCCTCCAGTAATGCCAAGATCAGAACAGTTTTTGGGAATAAGAGGTATTAATTCTTTGTATATCGAATAAAATCGTGGAATATCATTTTTATTCTTAGGTGGCTGAGAGCACATCAAACAATTACTATTGCAGCGTTCGGTTGCAAATAGTGTATTATGAAATGAATTTACTCTATAAAGGGTCTTGATATTTCCATCATTACCAACTGAAATTATATCGCCTTCAAAAAGATGCTCAAGTGTGGAAACGTTAAAAACAATATTTTTGTTATTGTCTTTAATTGGAGTTTGTTGTTTAGAAATAATTGCTTTTCCTCTAAAGTCATTTAACACCGGAATTTCATTTTCACATAGAAGAATTGAATTTTCATCAATACTTTCTATACTCCTTGTAACACGTCCAACAAGATAATCGTTTATATTTACTGCTATTCCCTTTGCACGTCGTAAAAGCATATTAATTAATCCAATTTTCGAAAATCTTCTTTATTCTTTTATCACTATCCATTAATTCTATCAGGTATCGTATAATTTCCATATTTCTTTGACAAAAAGTGCTTGTAGGTCTGTAACCCCACATATCACCTTGCGTTGAGTGATTATGTATTGGATCTGCCCCACAATAAGTTTGAAATGCACATTCAGAACACCCTGGTAAACTTTCGTTTGTCATTACATCCAGTAACTTATTCACCTTATCTCCATAAAATATTTGCTCATACGTATGACTATCCAAATGCCCAAGTTGAAATTGATAATCTTTCATTTCTGCAAGCATTCTGCTCTCGTCACTTGCATATACATAACCATCATAATTAAAAACAATTACATTAGTTATTATACCGGCAGGTGAATTTAAATCAACGTGACGTACAGGGAAGGGAGTTAATATTTTGCGTAACAAAATTCTCGCGAAAATTTCCATATAAAACTCCCCTTTTAAATTATACTCTATAATATGATTGAGCGCAATTTTGTAAAAATTCAAAAATTTTTCAGTCTCATATTTATTTTTCTTTTCATTTTTTAATGCAAACCCATAAGGGGAGATAGGTCGTAAAAATATGCCTCGAAATCCATTATTATAATATTCATCTACAATTTCCACTGGGTACTCTAAGGAGAGATTAGTAGTTGTCATTAATGCCGAAACCCTATCTTTTCCAAGCACCTCTCTTACTAATTGTATACCTTCAATTGCAAGTTCATAGCTATTTTTTCCGGGTCTTTTTCTATTTTCATTATGTACGTATGCCGGACCATCAAGGGAGGTCGAAATTAAAATATTATTCTCTTTGCAATATTCTAACATCTCCCTATTAACCACTGCAAGGTTAGTACATATAACATATGTGATTTCCTTGCCTTTTTCCTTTGCCAATTTTTTTGTTCTTTCAACTGCGTAAACTATACTATCAAATGCAAGTAATGCCTCTCCTCCTTGAAACTCCATCGTAACATGGTTACTTGGCGAATTAAGCATATGCTCAATTCCTTTATCAATATACCGTCGGGGCATGTCAAATTTTTCTTTATCCTGAGTTACTCTTGAAACTTGACAATAATGACAAGTATGTTCACAGCGTAATGTAATTACAAATAAATGTAATGTTGTAAAATCATTGAGAAATGCTTTTTTTGTCCTGTATCGTGTTGCATAAACATCTATTAATGGCGGAATATTTTCTTCTGAAATGAAAAAATTAGCAATTAGGTCGCCATATAATTCCGAATCAAGTTCTTTATTTATTTTACGAGTGATTATTTTCTCGGTAGTACCATCAGGTAATATCAAATAATCGCCAACCTCATTGACGATTATTTCTTTTTGTGAATTAATCCGATGGAACCGAAAAGGCAACAAAAAATAAGATTGATTTTTTGAATTATTATAAAAATCAATACCTTGAAATTTCCTTGTTTTCTTTTCAGGAGCTATCTCTATCATTATTAACTGTTTCTACGTTAAATCCGACGGGATCAGAAACTTCACCCGGCGGGGATTCATCAAGTTCGCCATTTGAAAATGCTTTGGCTATTAATAAATCCCTAACATTTTTTGTTTCTTTAGTTACAATATCTCTTAAATTAAAATCAATCAAATCTCTTTCTAGTTTTTGTAAGTATAGCTCCAACTCGGAAATATTAATTACATTTTTTTGTGGGATAAGAGAAATTCTATACATATTCTCTGTTAAAGAAACATTAGTATGAAATTTGCCTCCATACCAATAAAGACACTTAAAAATAGAATCTTTGGTATATAGTGAACAATCTGCAAAGACAACTATTTCATTATCTTTTATAAAGTTTTCCATAAGGGCACTTATAACGCAAAACCTGAATAGTGAGAACTATGAGACTCATGTGAACTATGAGATTCATGGGATTCATGAGATTCATGAGAGGCAACTAACCTACTATTTTTAGGATTATTTAGGTTCAATTTCAAAATAGGCATGGGCTTAATTTTCTTTTGAGTATTCAATTCAAAAGTTCTGGACTCTAAACTATTTGTATTAGTTGGTGTCGTTGCCTTTGATCCAGTTATAGCTACAATAGAGCCAGTAAATATCATAGCAACTTTCATTGCAAGTTTTGAGAGGCCACTTTTCTTTTTGTTATCCATTTTAGTATGTTTATATGGTTTTATATAAAAATAAAATACAAATATATAAATATTTTTTAATTCGACCTAGACTTTGTCCCCTACTTCAATTTTACAGGGCTTCTGACGTTTTTTTATCATAATTCATACCTCATACCTCCTAATTGGTTTTTATTATGTATCTTTGTCACTTAATGAAGAGGAAAGTCTTACTCTCAACGCAACAACTGGAACTTACTCTTGACCGTCTTTGCCACCAGTTAATAGAGAATCACGATAATTTTAAGGACACCGTAATCATAGGGCTACAGCCCCGTGGAATCTACCTGGCACGCAGAATCCATAAAAAAGTAAGCGCATTACTAAAGGGTGTCAACATTCCCTACGGCGAACTGGATACCACCTTTTACCGGGACGATTTCCGCACCAAAGGGCATCCCATCTCGCCCAGCAGCATGAGCATGGACTTCATAATAGAAGACAAAAACGTTATCCTGGTAGACGATGTGCTTTATACCGGGAGAACCATCCGCGCCGGCTTAGATGCCCTGCTGGACTTCGGCAGACCTAAAAAGGTGGAGTTGCTGGTGCTTATAGACAGGCGTTTCAGCCGCCACCTGCCCATTCAGCCCGATTATGTGGGCAAACGGGTAGATACTATTGTGTCGCAAAATGTAAAAGCCGAGTGGAAAGAAACCGACGGTAGCGACTCGGTGTGGCTTATAATGAACGATGAACTATGAACGATAAACTATGAACTATGAGCGGTAAACAAAACTCAATAAAGGCATTAAGTGTAAAACACCTGGTAGGAATTAAAGACTTAAGTGCTAATGATATTGAGCTCATCTTCTCCACCGCCGACAATTTTAAATCTGTAATAAACCGTCCCATTAAAAAGGTTCCATCCTTGCGGGATGTGACCATAGCCAACATATTTTTCGAGAACTCTACCCGCACCCGCATATCGTTTGAACTGGCTGAACGCCGCCTCTCCGCCGATGTGCTTAACTTTTCGGCTTCTTTATCTTCAGTAAAAAAAGGCGAAACGCTTATTGATACGGTGAACAACATCCTCGCCATGAAAGTGGATATGGTGGTGATGCGCCACTCCAGCGCGGGGGCGTGTAAATTCCTCGCCGATAATATTGATGCGGTAGTGGTGAATGCCGGAGATGGTACGCATGAACATCCTACGCAAGCCCTGCTCGACGCTTTTTCGATACGGGAAAAATATGGCTCGGTAAAAGGTAAAAAGGTTGCCATAGTAGGCGACATACTGCACTCACGGGTGGCTCTTTCCAATATCTTCTGCCTGCAAAAGTTAGGCGCAGAGGTGATGGTCTGTGGCCCTCCTACGCTCATACCTAAGTTTATCCCATCCCTGGGGGTAAAAGTGGAATACGACCTTATGAAAGCCCTACAATGGTGCGATGTAGCTAATATGCTGCGCATACAGTTAGAACGCCAGGAAATAAAATACTTTCCGTCGACACGGGAATACTCCATGCAATACGGGCTAAACAAGCAACGCCTCGACTCGCTGAAAAAGAAAATAACCATCATGCACCCGGGCCCAATAAACCGCGGGGTAGAAATAACCAGCGATGTAGCCGACTCCGACCAGTCTATCATCCTCGACCAGGTCGAAAATGGTGTAGCTATCCGAATGGCGGTGCTATACCTGCTGGCTGCCAAGCAGGTGGAGGAGTAGAAGAGAAAAAATTTATCAGGGGAAATACCTGTATATTTCTTTACGATTCAGAAACCTTGCAAACTCTACGATGTTTTTATTTAAATAAAGTCCAATTCTATAATCACCTACTCTGATACGGTAAGAGTTCTTATATCCTGAAAGCTTTTTAAGATTGGCGATTTCTGTCAGGTCAGTAGCCTTTTTCACATCAATAACTATTTCTTCGATTCGAAAGGCAAGATTTTTATCCGTAATCTTCCGAAGGTCCTTATTAAATTGTTTGGTAAAAACAATCTCCATTATTTTTTCTTCTGAATATTATGGAGGGTTTTCATAATAGCCTTTTCAGAGACATAGCCTGATTTTCTACCTTCTTCAATGGCAAGAGCCAAGCCTATTTCTTCTTTTTCTTCCAAAGAAAGTTGAGTTGTTTTTAATCCAAGTCTTTCAGCAAGCTCGCTAATTAGTTTTATATCTCCTTTTGCCTTTATATTGCGAATCAAAAGCTCCATGTTGTAGTGAGTTTATGCAAAGATACCAATTCCAAAGGAATTTTAAATAATCTACTACCTTTGCATCTCTATTTATAAGCCATGTTCGATAGTCTGTCAGAAAAATTGGAAAGAGCATTTAAGATGCTCAAGGGTCAGGGAAAGATTACCGAAATAAACATTTCTGAAACCCTAAAGGAGATACGCCGCGCCTTAATTGACGCTGACGTAAACTATAAAATTGCCAAAGATTTTACCGAGCGGGTAAAAGAAAAAGCCATAGGCAGGAGTGTGCTTACGGCCGTTTCGCCCGGCCAGTTGATGGTGAAGATTACCCATGAAGAGCTAACCCAACTCATGGGCAGCGAGGAAACCTCGGTTCAACTGACGGCTAACCCAACCATTATACTCATGGCGGGATTACAAGGTTCGGGTAAAACAACTTTCTCCGCCAAGCTTGCTAATTATTTTAAAAATAAAAAAGGGAAAAAGCCTTTACTCGTCGCATGTGACGTATACCGCCCTGCTGCTATTCAACAATTAAAGACACTCGGCAGCCAGTTGGATGTGGAAGTTTATGCTGATGAGAATGAAAAGAGTCCTATAAAAATTGCGCAGGCTGCATTACAACAAGCGAGGCTCAATGAAAACACCGTTGTGATAATTGATACAGCCGGACGCCTTGCTGTGGACGAGCAGATGATGAAAGAAATTGCCGAGTTGAAACGTGTTATCAAGCCACAAGAGATACTTTTTGTGGTGGATAGCATGACCGGCCAGGATGCCGTTAATACTGCCAAAGCCTTTAACGATAGGCTTGACTTTGACGGGGTGGTGCTTACCAAATTAGACGGCGATACCAGAGGCGGGGCTGCACTATCAATCAAAGCGGTGGTGAACAAGCCTATCAAGTTTGTAGGAACCGGAGAAAAGCCGGATGCAATGGATGTGTTCTACCCGGCACGTATGTCAGACAGGATTCTTGGCATGGGCGATATTGTTTCCCTTGTAGAGAAGGCCCAAGAGCAGTTCAGCGCAGAGGAAGCTAAAAAACTGCAAAAGAGAATTGCTAAAAACCAATTTGATTTTAATGACTTCCTGCAACAGTTGCAGCAAATAAAAAAGATGGGCGGAGTAAAGGATATTGCCTCCATGCTGCCGGGAATGGGTAACTCTATTAAGGAAGGGGATATCGATGAAAAATCGTTTAAGCAGACGGAAGCAATCATACAATCCATGACGCCTGAAGAACGGGCGAACCCGCAAACCATTAATGGTAGCAGGAGAAAACGGCTTGCAAGTGGAAGCGGAACAACCATACAGGATGTGAACCGTTTAATTAAACAGTATGAGGATATGCAAAAAATGATGAAGATGTTTAACAACAAATCTGCAATGGCGGGACTGATGCAGAAAATGGGAAAAATGCCTTTTGGAAGGTAGGAGACGGGATTTAAGAATATCGAATGTAGAATAATCAACGTGCATGATTTTATTAGACGGAAAAAAGGTTTCGGAACAGATTTTAGAAGAAGTCAGGGTTGAGGTTGAACGCCTCAAATCAGAGAATAAAAAGATACCGCACCTGGCAGTAATATTGGTCGGCAATAACCCTGCCAGCGAGACTTATGTAGGAAGTAAAATAAAAACATGCGAAAGAATCGGGTTTAAGTCTACACTAATACATTTACCTGATACCATTGAAGAATCTGCCTTACTGAAAAAAATAGAGGAACTTAATAATGATCCCGATATTGATGGCTTTATTGTTCAGTCTCCACTGCCCAAACATATTTCAGACGATAAAGTAATCAATGCTATTTCACCTACGAAAGATGTGGATGGATTTCATCCGGAAAATCTTGGAAGAATGGCGCTCAATATGCCGGCGTTCCTGCCTGCAACGCCTTATGGCATTGTAGAACTACTTGCAAGGTACAATATCCCTACATCGGGAAAACATTGTGTGGTAGTTGGAAGAAGCCACATAGTCGGATTGCCCATTAGCCTTTTGATGGTGCGCAATTCCAAGCCCGGTAATTGTACCGTTACTATTTGCCACAGCAAAACGCAGGACTTGAAAAAATTTACTTTGCAGGCAGATATTTTAATAGTCGCTACAGGACAAACCGAAAGCATTACAGCCGATATGGTAAAAGAAGGCACAGTAGTAGTGGACGTTGGTATTTCCCGTGTTCCTGATGCAACAAAAAAAAGCGGGTTCCGGCTTGCCGGTGATGTAAAGTTTGATGAAGTAGCGCCCAAATGCAGTTATATAACCCCCGTTCCGGGCGGAGTTGGCCCTATGACCATTGCATCTCTTCTAAAAAACACACTGGAAGGAGTTAAGCGGAGGAAAAAGTAGCGGAGATACTATTTTCCCTAACCCCTTAACTGAGCCTTTATAAGATTCTGCATGTTAGTACTCCAATGGTAACCGAGGGAGAATGGGAGCTTTCCCGCTTTCCTGAGCAGGGTATCATGATATGCTTTTAATAAATCTGCCTGGAAAACACCTGAAAAATCACTTACCGGGGCAACATATACCCCATAAAGCGAAACATACCATTTATCGCCCGGAAAATATTTGTACGGGATACCCGTATCATCTTCAAGAATAGTTTTGCTTTTGCTGAGGACAACCCCTCTGAAAGAGGAAAAAAAGTTGTAATGAAGCAGGTATGAACCCGATTTCATATAAGTTATTGACTGAGGCATTTTGGTAAAGAATTTTTTCAAAGCAATATTTTTCTGATACGCTTCGTCAGACAAATCACATTTCATATAACTAACCATCTGGATAGAATTATTCCTGTTGTTTTTAAAATAAACTTTCACAAGGTCATTATGATGAGTGCCTAAACTATCCTTATTTAAAGGGGTTTCCGTACCATCGTCATTCAGGTGACAATATTGGATATTAATAATTTCATGTCCCGTTCTCACCAGGAAAACACAAATAAGCGGAAGTGTGCCATCCACATTATTGGTAGTTAAAGCAGTTGACATATTATGCGTAATAAAATAGCTCCTTTTAAAAATATCGCCTAATGATTTATATACTACACTAAGATAGTTTTCAGTTGCCCTTACGTTCATTTTATTTAAATTGGGCAGGGCGCCATTTATTTCCAGGGCATACATGCGGTAATTTTTCGCATCGGGGAAGAAGGTACTTACGTGCAGAATATCCGGTCCGCTTAAAGGGTAAAAAATATCAAGATTTGATTTTCGTTCAGTTGCAAGCTCTATTCCTCCCCAGGCAGCCATTGGCTTCAGACGATATATATCAATTTGATTCCATGAATAATCAAAATCTCTGTGGAACTTCTTCCAAACAGAATCATTCTCGAGCCCGGCATAAGGACTTCCGGGCCATGCTTGCATTCCGGCTATATAACGGGCTATATCATTATATCTACGATCAAATGTTATTTTGCCAAAGTCTTCATCCTGCCATGCCTTAACAGTATCGGCAGCGGCTCTTGTAAGAAGTGTATCCTTAGGGACAACAATTTTAATAGCAACCCCATCTCCACTAGACTTGGTAATACAGGAATTAACCGGGAAGATTAACGCTATGAGAAATAAGAAATAACTAATTTTTCTCAGGTATGATTGAATTTTCATGTAAAGAGATTTCGGGTTTTTTAATAAAATAGACTACACTTCCGGCAAGAATAGTACCCAATCCGAGAAGAGATTCTTTGGGATGTTCCATGATTGTAAAATAAAGCATCCAGGAGCTTAATGCAAGAAACAGGATAGGGGTTACAGGATAGCCAAATGTTTTATATCCGTTTATGCTTCCCTTATTCCTGTATCTTAGTACAAATAGTCCCAGCACTGTGAAGAAAGTTGAAAGGCTAAGCGTAAAACCTACATACAGTAGCACTTTCCCGAAAGAGGCAGTAAGTATCAGCAAAAGCGAAATTACTCCCTGGATTATTTTAGCTACGTACGGCACACCATGCTTATTTTTAATGGACAGGAAAGAGAGTTGAGGCAGGTCCTCCCCCATTACCTGGGCTACCCTGGGACCTGCAAGTACAAATGAACTGATGGATGCAATAAGCAGGAGCGCTATCATCATTCCCATGAAATTTCCCCCTTTAAGCCCGAATATGTGAATGGCGGAAATGAGCCCTACTTCCACTTGCCCCTGCATTTCATTCACCGGTGCGGAATAGAGGAAAATGTAGTTCAACAGCACATACAGTATGATGACAATGATGGTACCGTAAAACAATGCCCTGGGCACATTACGCCGCGGGTTTTGTATATCACTTGCCATGTAAGTTGCCGTATTCCAGCCGGAATATGCATAAGAAACATAAATTAATGATACAGCAAACGAGGAGGAGAAAACAGAGTGCCATCCTTCCCCACCCGTATTGCTTTGTTGTGGAAGCAGTGAAATAGTCTGTGGTGAACTGATTGTAAAGCCTGCTACAATGAAAAACACTATCAGTGCAATTTCAAGAACAGTGAATATATTCTGAAACCGGGCACTTTGGCGGAGATTGAAGGAGTGAATGAAAGTTACTATGCTGATTATTGCAACAGCAAGAATTATCGGGTTGGAAGAAGGGAAAACCTTATTCACATAAGTTCCTAAAGCCATGGCTGCAAGAGCAGTGGGAGCTGCAAAGGCCACCGTGGCTGAAACCCACCCGGATAAAAAGCCCGCAAACGGATGAAATATTTTTGAGAGGTAATGGTATTCGCCCCCTGAACGTGGCATAGCGGAAGCAAGCTCGCCATATGATAAAGCCCCGCATAACGCAATAACACCGCCTATCAACCAAAGCATGAAGATACCGAAACCGGAGTGTACGCCCATCAGCTGAAACCCTAAACTGGTAAAAACACCGGTACCAATCATGCTGGCAATTACAATTAAGGTGGCAGTATGAAGCTTTATTTTTTTTCCGGGCATAATATCCTGTTAAGAAGGATTCACAATAATAGGCGTTTAATGAGTGGGCATTTCCCGTGCTTTTACCAAGTAATTCACAGACATATTAACTAAATCGAATTTCTATTTTAGTATAACAATTTTTGATGAGCCTCTCGAAATATCAATAAACATAGGTGTTCCATGATGTTATCAATCATTTCTCCGCTGCAAATAATGGATGGCAAAAACTCACGCAATGAGAGAAACAACAAATAGCCCAACCTCTTTTGTCAAAATGAGTAGGGTTTGAGCCAATTCTTGAAATATATTAGAGCTCTATAAATTATGCATTAAATTACTGACAAAATGTATATACAAATACAATTGAAAATCATACACATACACTAAACGAGAGCTTTTTTACACCCATATTGACTTATTTGGCAAGAAATCTGTTTGGTACGCTTTTTGAATGTATAAAGTGTACACATTGATTAAAGCAAAATAATATATGGAGCGTCTTCACAATAAAAACAAGGGAATGTTAGCCATAGATGTTACACAACAAGGTAATGCCGATATCATACAAGCCGTACAGGATTATGGTAACCGGCTTTTCGCATTCATTCGCAACCGCGTTAAAAGCGATGAAGATGCGCAAGACATTTTACAGGATGTATGGTTCAGACTTAGCAATGTAAGAGAGGGTGAACCGATCGAACAATTAGGATCATGGCTCTTTACCGTTGCCCGTAACCGGATAACAGATCTTTACCGCAAACAAAAACCGAGTTCGCTGGACGATTTTGTTTATGAGGATGAGGATGGGGAAATCAATTATAAAGATATTCTCCTCTCAGACTTCAAGAGTCCGGAAGATGAAGAATTGAAAAAAGTATTCTGGGATGAATTTTTTAAAGCCCTGGATGAATTGCCGAAAGAACAAAAAGAAGCATTCGTGCAAAATGAACTGGAAGATAAAACTTTCAGGGAAATGGCTGAGAAAACAGGAGCAAGCATAAAAACCCTGATATCCCGGAAACGCTATGCAGTATTGCACTTGCGGAAAAGACTTGATTCCCTCTACACCGAATTATTAACACGCTAATCACATAATGTCATGAACGAAGAAAAAGAAACAATGGATAAAACATGCTGCGGCCCGGGTAACTGGCGAAAGCGCTGGCTATTTATCCCCTTATTTATAATTGCTATTGCACTTATTTTAGGAGCCATTGTAATGTTCCTATGGAACGCGGTAATGCCGGAGATATTCACTTCTATCAGGCCAATAACTTATTGCGAAGCGATTGGGCTGCTTATTCTGTCACGCATATTATTTGGGGGCTTCCGTAAAGGCGGAGGAGGAGGCTGGAAAAGAGGAAATGTACGTCAATGGAAGGAAAAATGGATGAATATGTCGGAAGAGGAAAGAGCCAAATTTAAAGAAGAATGGAAAAACAGGGGCGGCGATTGTAAGTGCTAAACAAAACCCCAGTAATGAAAAAAGGAAAGTCATTTGATTGGCTTTCCTTTTTTGTTTACAGGAATCTCTTTCCTTACTTTAGATGCAAGTACTACATCGATTTTTTTCGTTTTACTTTTCCTCCGGCCAAGTGGGTTTTCCATGGCGTCCAGTAATAATCATTCCAGCCGCTTTTTATTCCGCCCGCCTCTTTGTCGGGGATATTGGCATGCACCATATTAAGTATGGCATCTTTACCCTTCTTTTCAAAGGACAGGATAAATATTGAGTCTATATTTGTTTTTGCCCAATCTGTCCCCCTCCATGACTGAACAATTAGTTTACCGGGAACAAGCTGAAAATTTTTGCCTTTTATATAGTTACCATGAGCAGTAAAGGAAGCACCCTCTTTTTTAGTAATTTTAGCCGGAGCTCCTGTAACTAATGAATGCAGTTTCGCATCCATATACAAATCGTAAAGTTGTTCGGGTGTTGTATTTTTAAATACCACCTTTTGAGTGAGTGTTTTTGCCATATATTTTGAATTTTATACTGTAAAGGTATAAAGTTTAGTTCAACCACATTTTCGGATATGCTATTATAAAATCACCTGCAAGTTATAAGCCTATTTTCCCTTTAACGCAAATTTTTTCTACAGATATAATAATTTATTTACCTTTGGGCAATAATAAGGGGCTTTTCCGACCTGTTAAGCCAATTATTTCCAAACCATGACTTATATCAACCAATAATTACAATTATTGTGCTATTGTTGCGTATCCTGTTTTGTGTTTTAGTTTTTAGTTTTTAATCATAACCCCCTGAACTATGATATTATCTAAATCATGTCAGTACAGTGTAAGAGCCCTATTGTATATCGGAATGAAAAACGATGAAGGCAAAAAAACCGAGCTAACTGAAATTGCAGAAGCTTTGGATATTCCCCAGCCTTATCTTGCCAAAATAATGCAACAGCTTGTAAAGCGCGGGCTGGCAAGGTCAATCAAAGGCCCTAATGGCGGATTCTACATGACCCCAAAGGAGAAGGCAAAAAATCTTCTTGATATAATTGAATCTGTAGATGGGCTTGGGTACTTTAGCCGGTGCGGGTTAGGACTGGAACAGTGTGAGGACGATACTCCCTGCCCTATTCATGCAGAAGTAGTCAGGATAAGGGAACATATGATGAAAGCCCTGAACAAATATACCATTGGAAAAATAGCCCAGGACGTAAAAAAAGGTACATTCTCCATTTCGCTCTGATAAGATATATACTATTCTATTGCAGGTTATATACGTATATTTTATTGCCGGCGCCGGTAACTAAATAAAGCGAACCGTCATTTTTCATATCCGAAATGCTGAAGTTTTGGGAGCCATATAAAGGAAATCCCGGGCAGATATTTCCTGAATTATCCCATAAATAGATTCTTCCATTTTCCCGGTCCACCGCCCCTATTCTAATGCTATGGTCGGGATACGTAACTATAGAAAGACTATTTTTCGTAGCCTCATTTATAGTAGTATGAAAGCGTTCTGACTGGTCCGGATTATATGCCCATAAATCTGTTCTCCCCAGGAATATCATCTCTCGCTTTCCGCTACTGTCAATAGGTCCCGGAGCAAAATCGGGATTGTTATATGACTTTTTCAAATACCTGATAACAGATAATTCATCGGAAAGGCTTAACTTGAAAATTGTTCCGGACGAATCGGCAGCCATAATATATGAATCTGACAGGGATTTTCCGGATGTGATATAAAAATTACGGATGTGCGGAGGCATCCTGTTATCAAGGTTAAGTCTTTCAACACCTCTGCGGTCAAGGGCATAAACATTTCCACCATCGTCAACAAAAACCAGGTAATCTTTTTTGTCCACCCGGAAATAACGCGCAGGACATTTAACAGCTTCTTTAGTTTCCGGGCTAGTCCAGCCGTTAACAGGCTTTCCGTTAATATCAAACTCATGAATTCTTAAATCTTCACAGGGCAAAAGCAGCTTGTAGGTCCTGTTACTGTCATAATCCAAAACGTTCAGTGGGCCGGAAGCGGCATACTTTAATTTCACAGGAAAACCATCTGCCTCATTCCCTTTCCTGTCCAGTAAATCGATAGTATGCGATGTGCTGAACAAATACTGAATTTTATGATTCTTTAAAGCATCCACCTGGAAAACGGGGCTTTGTATGTAACCATTAATCTTCTTCTTCCACTCAATATGACCATTATTATTTACCAGGTAAACAGATTCACTATTATCCTCAGCCAACACACATTTTGTATGCGTTATATAATCGGTAACCCAGCAAGGAGAGGTAGCAACAGAAGTATCAAGTGTTACCTGCCATGCGGGTATGACTTCCTTATGAAACATTGGGTTTCTTTTGAAATATATGTTTGTATAAAACATGCCCTGCATATAGTTGAATTGTATGGAAGCCGCATGAAATTTACTGAAAACGCCCTTATACTTTTTCATACCCGCAGCGTATGAATTGTCGAGGTATTTTGCATACATCATTGGCGACAAGGCCATGTTATTGTATATGTATATTCCCGATTCGCTTTCTACGTGCTGCTTTATATAGTCTTTATAGTACTTATCCTTTTCAAGTGTATTATTGCCTTCATATGCATAAATAAATCCCTTTAAGGCATCCGGATTGTTGGCAAAAACAACATAATTGCCCACGGAGGTAAACCACGATTTGGTAACCCCGTCAAAAGCGCTGCCCAATAAATACCCGGTAACATTATCCAGGTTGAGATTACAGAGTTCGTGATGCATATAATAAACTGTATCAACAACTTTCCCCCCTTTCCTTTTTGTAACCGTATCAGCTAAAGCAAAAAGTTTGTTTGTCGCTTCCCTAACATCATTCGACTCTATTAAAACATACACATCATTTTGCAAAGTGCTATCCGACGGTTCAGTAATAACTTGTGCAACTTCATTGCTTATCCAAGGATAAAAATATTTTTCAATATTTAGGTCGTATTTTTGCTGTATCCTTCTAATCCACTCTTCCCTACCCCTGTTTTTATCATGAATACCGGTATATTGAATATAATCTTTGTGAAAACTGCCATAGTTGCTAAATTCATGGCACAACATAAAGGCAGTATTGGCAGGAGCAATGGATGCAGCATTAATCTCTTGTGCTGACTGGCTTTGAAAAAGATTGAGAAACTGGCTTCCCGTGCTGTCGCAATCAGTAAATCCGGTCATAATAAAATCGCCGGGGTTAATGGTAATATCCAGCCCCATCCATTCGCCAAAGTTCTGGATGGAAGATAATAATGGCAAAAAACTTTTATTAAACAAATATGAAGACACATTGGAAAACGTCTGGAGATTGATAAAAATATTGGTTGCCGACTGCCCGCCCGAAGCTTTGAGAACTTTTGTGAAATATGTGTTATCTATAAGAGAGATTCCCGATTCAAGCTGCCGCAATGATTCTTCTACAAGTGCGGAACCAAAAGAGGAAATAAAAATTCCCTTACTTATAGTGTAATAAAACGCATTGTTTTCATCTAACTTCACACAATGAATAGTGGTTTCTTCATACTGCAAATCATTTGCAGGACTGCTTCCTTTTAATGAACTTAAATAATTTAAAAGCGCAGATTGTGAAGCCGCCTCCGGAACCGAGGAAATAAACAGATAGTTAAACCGGTTCATGCCGTTAACATGCGCAGAAATAAAAAGAGGCTGGCTTTCCAGTATGTCGGCTATTTCAGGATTATCCCTGATAATGGAATCAAGATACTTTAACCGGCCATCCAGCTTAGAAAAGAAAGGTATTTCTAAAAGATCATTCCATATATCACTGGTTTTTGAAATATTTTTCCATAATGGTAGCGTTTTGCGGCTCTCTACAATAAAAGAGGCGTCAATAGGAATTGCTTTAATAACATCGTTTATGGGGACCTCTCCTTTTTTCTGATGAAAGAAAAAGAACACAGCTCCGCCCAGGACAGTAACTAAAAGCAATATGGCTATAATTTTTTTTATCACTCTCGCGTATTATTAATCAAATAACTCCCAATCTACCAATTTAAAACTGCGCCTGTGATGGATTGTTATTCCATGTTTTTCAATAGCAGCACGGTGAGCAGTAGTTCCGTAGCCCTTGTTTTGATCCCAGCCATAATCAGGATAATCAGCATGTAGTTTTTTCATGTAATCGTCCCTGTATGTTTTTGCAAGCACCGATGCCGCTGCAATGGATGCATATTCGGCATCGCCCTTGATAATGCACTTGTGGGGAATACCACGATATTTAGTAAACCGGTTTCCGTCAATCAGCAAAAAAGCAGGTTGAATTTTCAAGCTGTCAATAGCTTTATGCATGGCAAGAATGGAAGCTTTTAAAATATTTATTTTATCTATCTGCTCATTGCTCACTTCAGCCACAGCACATGCAAGGGCTTCCTTTTCGATAACGGTTCTTAATTCATACCGAACTGCTTCGGTTAACTGTTTTGAATCATTTAACAACGGATGGTAAAAATCATTGGGAAGGATTACAGCTGCTGCAAACACAGGCCCTGAAAGGCATCCGCGCCCCGCTTCATCGCAGCCCGCTTCAGTTAATTCGTTATGTAAACAGGATTTTAGCGACATCAGCGTACAGCTTTTTCAAAGGATTGCCATGTTAATTCCGCCGTTTTATCCCATGAAAAAAAACGGCATCTTTCTTCACCTTTCTCAATAAGCTCCTGCCTCAATGCCGGACTTTTCAATACTTCAAGCATCCCTTCAGCTATGGAATCTACCGAAAAAGGGTCGACCATGCGGGCGGCATCTCTTGTAATTTCAGGAATAGCTGTAACATTGGAAGCAATTACCGGAGTATTACACTGCATAGACTCAATGAGGGGAATTCCAAAACCTTCAAAATATGATACATACACGAGAGAAAATGCAGCGCCGGTTACTTTGCTAAGTTCTTTCACACCTAATCTACCGGTAAAAATCACATCGTTTTTAAATTTCATTTTTTCATAGGCTTTTTCCATTTCGCAGTTCTTGAAATAGTGCGGGCCAACGAGCACTAATTTTATAGGAGAACCGGAAGTCTCTTTTACCTTATCAAATGCCTCGAGCAGCCTTTTCACATTCTTTCTGGGATGCAATGCGCTTACATACAGAAAGTACTCTTCCCCATTTGAATATTTATCCCGTATTTTCTTTTTCTCTTCCTCATCTATTTTTTTGTAATCGCTGTGGGCGGCATTGTAAATCACATCAATTTTATCGGCATGGATGTTATAATGCTGCACAATATCCTGCTTTGAGAATTCCGACACAGTAATTATTCTGCGTGCCTTAGCCGCATACCGTGGGAAAAAATACCTGTAATAACGGCTTGTCAGCCAAGGCAAATCTTTGGGATAATGTTCATAATTCAAGTCGTGTATAACAGGAATAGAGCGAACTTCAGCATTCAAACTGAGAAAGCCGTCCGGCGAATAAAAAATATCGGGTCTCACCTCATTTAATGTTCTTGCAACGGAATGTTCAAACCACCAATAATATAAAAACGGATGCCTTGCCTGCGGATATAAAACCACAGGCGTAATGTTTGAAGAAAAAATAAATTTTTCATCATATTTTCTGTCAAACAAAAAAAGGAACTGATGTTCAGGATGATTTACTGTAATGCGTTTCAGTACATTATAGGCATGCACGCCAATACCCTCCATCCTATTCCTGAGCAATAACCTTGTATTTACAGCTATTTTCATTTTTTAATACAGGGTTGAATGGCTTTTACTAATGAGGTATTGGATTCCATAAGAATTCCTTTTACTCCCACCTTCTCTCCCGCTAAAGTATCTCTTTCTTTGTCACCAACAAAAAAAGATACCGAGGGATCGATATTAAAACGCGCCAGGGCTTTTTCAACATGCAGCGAATCGGGCTTGCGGCATAAGCAACTGCCGGTTTCAGGATGGTGAACGCAATAATATATTTCTTCTATATGAATCTTTTCCTTTTTTAATTCTTTAAGAAGCCCGGCATGGAGCTTTTCGGTATCTTCTATTTTGAAGAGGCCTCTGCCAATGCCGCTCTGGTTGGAAATAATAATTAAAAGGTATCCCGCTTTTTGCAAAAGCTTTAATGCTTCAACAACATCCGGAAGGATTTCAAAATCTTCCATCCGGAAAGTGTAATCGTTTCTTTCGCGGTTTATAACGCCGTCACGGTCTAATAAAACTGCCTTATTCATGATGTAAACAATGCTACTATTTGATGATAAAAATTCGGTACAAACGCAGGGCGGAGTATTACAGTAAATACTATACCAAACAATCCTCCCCATAAATGTGCGTCGTGCCCTATATTGGTTTTTCCCTTTTTAGACATATACCATTCATACAGGAGGTAAAAAATTCCTAATACAAATGCAGGTATTGGAATAGGCAGGAACATAATTTCGAGCATAGCTGTAGGGTTAATCAATATATAGGAGAAAAGCACAGCGAAAATAGCCCCCGAAGCGCCCACAGCAGTGTATCCGGGATTATGCTTATGCTTCTCATAAGCCGGAAGGGAAGATACCAATATCCCCCCGAAATAAAGCAATATGTAAAAATAGCGGGCATGAGATGGAAAAAATGCCGGAAAGATATTTTGCTCCAATGTGCAACCAAATATATAAAGCGTGAACATATTAAAAAAAAGATGCATATAATTGGCATGAAGAAAAGCATGGGTGAAGATGGTGTACCATTCTTTTTTATTGCTATTTATCCTCCAGGGGCTGAACATGTATTTGGCAAAAAAAGCCCTATCCCGGAATCCTATGAAGGAAAAGACAATGGTGAATCCAAGTATGTAATAGGTTATCATGAATTTATCCCGGGAAATATTGTAGCAGCATATTACTTGAAAATCTTCTCCCAAAATTAGTTTTTTTAGACGTATGCTACACGTATCCGGATATACTATTAATTTTGAGGTGTTTGATTTGCAGTTTATGCAGGAGAAAAGAAAAAAAGAAGTCATCGGATGGACTGTGTTGGCAGACTTGCCCAAGCTCAGGCTTCATGGCATTGTTGCTAAAATTGATACAGGGGCAAACTACTGCACTTTGCATTGCCACCACATTACTGTAAAGCTGAAAAATGGGAAACAAATCTTATGTTTCAACCTGCTTGACCCTGCACATCCCAAGTACATGGAAAAGACCATACGATTTCCCGAATTTATCGAAAAATCAATAAAAAATTCTTTCGGCGATACAGAAAAAAGGTTCCTCATCAAAACGAGCGTCCGGATACATGGGCGCAGAATAAATACATGGATAAGCCTTACAGACAGAGGCAATATGAAATATCCCATGCTGCTTGGCAGAAAGCTTTTACGTAATAAATTTATAGTGGATGTTTCCCTAAAAGAGAAGAAGCTTACATAACAGGCTTATCCTGCTTATTTCCGAAATTTTTTGTCCGCACTAATTTTCCGGTATAATCATAATATCTCCATATCCCAACTGGTCTGCCTTTAACACAAGTACCGTCATATCTTCTCTTTCCATTATCGTAATAAGCGACTGTAGCGCCATCAATTAATCCAGCAGTAAAATAATCATCACTCCATAACTTTCCATTTGGGTAAAAACTTTGGCATTCCCCATGCCTCCTTCCAGCTTCATAGTAACTTTTTTCTTTTATAACGCCATTAGGATACCGCTTGATCACCTCTCCATCTTTTATGGTTGTATCGGCAGGTTGCTGAATAGCTTGCATCTTTGCAGTATCCGTCGCCAAGGCATTATTATTTGAGTTACCCGGCGTAGTAGCAGAGTGACACCCATTCAACATATATGTGAAAACTAAAAGTAAATAAACTGCTTTTTTCATACGATTCTTTTGTGACGCAAAATTAATTGTTATTCCATTAAGACCTACTGTTCTCTTTCTGTAACAAACTCTATGAGTTGTCCGAAGGCCGTTTTATATGGCGACTCCGGCAATTCATTCAACATAGATTTAGATTTTTCGCGGTATTCATACATTTTATTACGGGCATAGTCCAGCCCTTTCTTTTCCCTGACAAAATCAAAAATCTGCAGGGCAGTAGCTTTGTCGCCGCTCTTATTTTTTAACCGGCTGATTATTTTTTTCTTCTCCAAGTAAGTGGACTGTTCAAGCGCATATATAAGCGGAAGGCTTAATTTTTTCTCTTTAATATCTGTGCCTGTAGGTTTGCCAATGTCATACCCTGTTTCATAATCAAGCAGGTCGTCTTTAATCTGGAAAGCAATGCCAAGCGATTCTCCCATATTCCACATACGCTGAACGGTATCTGTGTTTGCGTTTATTGAGGCTGTGCCCGATGCACAGCAGGCAGCCACCAGCGATGCAGTTTTATTGGCAATGATTTCAAAATATTCACTCTCCGTTATATTCAGTTTACGGGTTTTTTCAATCTGCAGCAACTCTCCTTCACTCATCTTTTTAACGGCTGACGAAACCAGCTCAAGCAATTGAAATTCTTTGTCGTTTACGGCAAGCAACAAGCCCCGTGAAAGCATATAATCGCCCACGAGCACAGCCACTTTATTTTTCCAAAGGGCATTGATGGAGAAAGCGCCGCGACGGCGGTAAGTGTCATCCACCACATCATCGTGAACAAGGGTTGCGTTGTGCAAAAGTTCAATTAATGCGGCAGCCCGGTAGGTGGAATCATTTATTTCCCCGTGCAAGCCGGCAGAGAAAAACACCAGCATGGGACGAAGCTGTTTTCCCCTTCTTTTAATAAGATAATACGTGATTTTGTCGAGCAGAGGAACAGAGCTTTTCATAGCTGCCCGGAAACGGACTTCAAACTCATCCAGTTCTTTGCCGATTACAGGGCGGATATTATCGAGGCTCTTCATCGGCACAAAGGTAAAGAATAGCTATGAGAGATGAACTATAAGCTATGAAGTTGAGAGATAAGATTGTTAATTGTTAAAGGTAGCCGAACAAAAACTCAGGATTTGATCTTCTGTCGCTTCGTTCCCACTTTATTCTTCTCTATGAGTTGAATGAAATTATCAAAGATATAACGGGCATCTTCAGGACCGGGCGAAGCCTCGGGGTGATATTGTACGGCAAAAACAGGCTTGTCTTTTAACCTGATTCCTTCTATACTGCCATCGTTGAGGTTAATGTGGGTTATTTCCACATTTTTAGATTTCTTAATACCTTCTTCACTCACGGCAAAGCCATGATTTTGAGAGGTTATTTCACATTTCCCGGTCAGCAAATTTTTCACCGGGTGGTTTATTCCGCGGTGCCCGCTATGCATTTTATAGGTTGCTATTCCGCTGGCAAGCGCTATAAGCTGGTGCCCCAGGCAAATTCCCAACACAGGTATTCCCGTATTTATAACTTCTTTAATGGTAGCAATCTCATCGGGCATGGCATCGGGGTCGCCGGGACCGTTGGATATTAGAATCCCATCAGGCTCCCACTTCAAGATATCCTTTAGGGTAGAGGCCATAGGGTATACTTTTACATTGCATCCACGTTCAGTAAGGCACCTGGCAATATTTCTCTTTATACCCATATCCAAAAGAGCCACTTTAAAACGGGCATCGGAGTTTCCTTCTTCATACGGTTTATCAGTAGTTACTTTGGAAGACAGCTCAAGCCCCTGCATGGAAGGAACTTTTTTAAGCATTTCTTTCAGCTTATCAATATCCGTTATTTTAGAAGAAATAATGCCATTCATGGCTCCTTTACTCCTGAGATGACGGACAAGTGCACGTGTATCGATATCTGAGATTGCTACAATATTGTTTTCCGTAAAAAACTTTTTCAGGGACGACTGTGCTCTTTTACGGGATGGTGTTTCATTGAACGTCCGGCAAATCAACCCGGCTATTTTAACACCTTTTGATTCGCTTTCATGTTCCTCTACCCCATAATTACCAATATGTACATGGGTTGCAACCAATAACTGTCCATAATAAGAAGGATCGGTAAATATTTCCTGGTAGCCGGTCATTCCTGTATTAAAACAGAGTTCGCCGGTGGTAGTACCTATAGCTCCGCAAGCCCGTCCATAAAAAACATTTCCATCCTCTAACACAAGTATTGCAGGCAGGTAAAGGCTTTTAGGCATTGTTTCTTTTTAGCGTATTAGTAATAATTTGCATTGTTGCAAGTCCAAAACAGTGCAAATTTATACTTTCCCCGCAAAATTACGGCAAAACAATTTTTCAGATTTTATTAACGATGCAGTTATCTCATCTGCTAATTAAAACAATTACCAGTATTAGCCCTGTTGACCCCACTGGGGTACTACATTACAGGGCTCTCTACTTTAAACTGCTTTACTGCATCCCTCCTGGCTGTATATTTAGCAAGGCGGTAAGCTAAAATAATCATACTAAGCAGTACTATTATCCCCCAGGTTATAATAAAAAACCAGCCATTTTTAGCCACGGCCGGAGATAAATAACCTTCCTGTTTATTCAGGGGAATATCAATATAAGATTGCCCTGCAGCAGTAACCCTAACATGCATGAGAGAAAAAGTAGAGTACGCTTTCCTGGAAAAAATAGCATAGTAATTACCCACAGGAACGTTTTTCGCTTCAATAGTACCGTCGCTGCCTGATATGCCCGAAGCTACAAGGGTACCACCTGAAAATACATCCATCTCAACTGAATCTACGGCAAAAGAGGTGGAAACATCCTTACAATGGGCTACCAACACTCCACCGGAACCGAATTTTTCCTGGTCTTCAGCAGTTAAAAGCACATTCAACCTGCTTAGTATTACGCTGTCCCTAACACTCTTATCCAAGCAATGCTTTAAATATCCTGCATCGTTTCCCGTTCCATTTGCATATAGTCCATCGCGGATAGAATCGTTCAGCAAATGATTGACAATACGCATTGAATCGAGATAGGTTCCGGGTAATATTCCAAAAATACAGGAATGTATACTTGCCTGCCGTTGTTCATAATTCCTTGAGGAAGCCTTGGTATTAGCATAAAGTTCCCGGCTATTGCTGTTTGGTATTTTTTGCGCAACCACTTCCGGTTGAATAGCTTGCTTAACTACAGTATTCACAGAAAGCCCACGGCTGTTACTTTCTTGTAATTTCTGTGGAGCTACTTTCGGCTGAACGGCTTGCTTAACTACAGTATTAGCAAAAAGCTCACGTATATTACTTTCTTGTAATTTCTGTGGAGCTACTTTCGGTTGAACGGCTTGCTTAACCGCAGTATTAACAAAAAGTTTCCGACTGTTGTCGCTTTGTGTTTTTTGTGAAGCCACTTTCGGCTGAACAGCATGCTTAACCACGCTCTTTTTTGTGACTTGTTTCACCACTGCATGCGAATTCTCCGTGACACGTTCATGGTTATTTGCAGTCTTTTGAATATGCTCGGGATAAAGGATATTACCTTTTAACCTCACAACATAATGACCGTTATCAGCGAAACTATTACCGGAAATTAAAATGCCTCCTAAAACAATACACCCTCCAAGCGTAAACAGGTTTTGCTTTTTCATATATTGCCTTAAATTTTTTGCAAGTTATATATTAGGCAATATTCAATATTTGGTGACTACTACTTATTATTTAACATTCTTTTGTGAATAAATATATCCGTTAAATAAAAGTATTGAAATAGTATACTTTACATATTATACTATCTGTACATTTTTTTGTAGACTTCTTCAGCAATGTTGAAGTTACGGTACTTTTCCGCTAAAGGGCGTATTTGATTATAAATTTCAGTCCTGCCTTTTCCTTTTATTATAGAATCAATTTCTTTGATTGCGTTTGTATATCCCTTTTCGTCAAAACTTTCTAATATGGCCCCTGCCCCACTCTCTTTTATTATGTCCGAATCAACAGAAATATTGGGCGTAATAACCACAGGTAATCCCATGGCCCAATATTCTCCATCCTTTATGGGCGTACAATATTTTTTTGTCGACACAGGCTTAACGGGGCAAATGGCAAAGTCAGCTAAGCCTATATATAGTGGCACTTGCTGATGCGGAACAAAAAGCTTTATGAAGGTAGACCGTTGAATATTAAATTTTGAAAGCATCAATGAAACATACTCATCGGAAACATTACTGAGCAAAAGAAACCTGAATTTATCGCTTCCCCAATAGTTTTCACATGCCCTAATAAATGCAAAAGTTTCATCTTCCAAATAAATTCCTCCGAATTTTCCGGCGTATGTACACATCACTTTATCTTTAAGATTATATTTCTGGAGGAGTTCGCTATTCTTTACCGATTTGATAGAAAAGGCTTCAAGGTCAATACAAGCAGGCTTCACAGAATAGTTAACAACAATGGTTTTATACTTTTCCCGGATATATTTTTCCATGCCGGGGGCAGCAAAAATCAAATGATCAGCCATCCTTGTTTCTATTTTCTCCAAGTAGAAAAGAACTTTATATTTTAAGCCTGATTTCTTCCATGTTTTATTTTCTACCATTGCCTCGGCATGTGGTTCAAAGCTGTCAATATTTAGCTTTAGCCGTTTATCAAGAATTTTCAGAATAGCACCTACCGCCCCGGCAGTAGTACACCAGGGGTGAATTGTTTGAATTTTCTTTTTCTTTATTATTTTACGAAGGCTTGCAATATTTATGAGCCATCCCAAAAAGAAAAAGCGTTTGCCCGATGGTATTTCAATAGAAATAATTCCATCCTTCCTTTTTACACCAATTAAATTCTTGTCCTTATTAATAGTAACTACATAAGGATAACAGGAAGTAATTTTGCGGATAATGCCGACATAAGGTAATGTATAGGTCTGCACTAAAGGATCGGCAAACTGCCATTGGGTAAGAAATAATATCCTGTTGGGAGCGGTTTTCAAACGGTATTATATCAATTGTTCATGCAAATATCAGGTATTATAGTAAGTAATCATCATGGATTGATAATTTTGTGCATTATCTGGAATATGAACACCCCGGAAATAAGTGTCGTAATACCCGCATATAATGCGGAAAAGTATATCGCTGACAGCATAACCTCTGTTACCAATCAAACATTTTTGTCATGGGAATTAATTATTGTAGATGATGGCTCTACGGATAATACTGCGGCAGTGGTTGAAAAATTCCGTGATAACAATAAGATAACCCTGGTAAAGCAACCAAATAAAGGAGTCTCTGCCGCCCGCAATGCCGGAATTAAAAAGGCAAAAGGCAGGTTCATTACTTTTCTTGATGCGGATGATTATTATTTGCCCGATAATCTCCGGAAAAAATACGATGTGCTTGTAAAAGATACTTCCATTGATTTTGTTTACTGCGATGTGATGCAGTGTGATGAAAAACTGGATGATGTAAAGATTGAAAAGGGTGCTGACACCGATAATCTTTTCAGAAAAGTATTGCAATGGCAGGGGGAAACTATCCCCACGTTGCCATCCAACATTATGGTAAAAACATCGTTGATGAAAGAAAAATTCCTGTTTGATGTAAATCTTTCTAATTGCGCCGACAGGTACATGAAAATTCAGCTTTCAATGAATGCACCGGCAGCCTATATACCCGAAGCGCTTGTAAAATATCGCAATACACCCGGCAGTATGAGCAAAAAGGTCTGGTTGCTGGAACATGACGAAATATATATTGCAAAAAAAATTGTGCAGGAAAATATTATTCCGGCGGGTATTTTCAGGCGGAAAGTTATAGCCAATATGTATTTCATCGTGTCTGGAAGTTGGTATACTGATGCGCACAAACCTTTGCGGGCTATTAAGTTCGCGCTGAAAGCCATTCTTATTTATCCACCTTCTGTTTTTAGGTTATTAAAGAAGTTTTCCATTTTATTCAGATGAAAAAATACATTTCAGAAATTATAAACAGCTTACATCTTAATACCCAAAAAGAGTTAATGATGCTTGGGCTGGGACTACGCAAAAAAATATTTGAACAAAGGGCATCGGAAATAAGTAAGCTGTATCAGTCTATTTTAAAACCGGGAATGCTTGTGTTTGATATAGGCGCTAACCAGGGGCATTACACGGCAGCATTTATTAAGCTGGGCGCGGAAGTGGTTAGTGTAGAGCCCCAGAAAGATTGTTTTAAAATTTTGAACGCGAGGTATAAAAACAATAGCAAGGTACATTTGCTAAATTATGCACTGGATTCTGAGGAGGGGGAAAAGAAGATGCATATTTCTAATTTAGACACCATTTCATCCATGTCGGAAGATTGGATAGCCGCAGTAAAAAGCAGCAAACGGTTTCCTGATGCACAATGGTCAAAAGAGGCCGTTGTTAAAACTACAACACTTGAATCATTGATTGGTTTATATGGCACTCCTGACTTTATAAAAATAGATGTGGAAGGATATGAACTGAACGTACTTAGAGGCCTGAAAAGCAAAGTCCCATTACTGTCTATAGAATACACGTATGAAATTATCGAAACTACAGTTAAGTGTATTGAATATCTTGAAAGTATAGGAAAAATATTAGTTTTATGGGGTGAGGCACCGGAATTTAATGATAAAAATAAATGGATTAGTACCTTTGATGCTATTAATGCCCTAAGGCAAATAAAAGAAAATGCGGCAGGAGATATGTTTATAAAATTTATTAACTGATAATGAAGGTAGCTATTATAACGGGTTCTGCGGGTCTTATAGGTAGTGAGTCTGTTGATTTTTTCTCGGGTAAATTCGATAAGATCATAGGCATCGATAATAATATGCGGAAATATTTTTTCGGCGATGATGCATCAACGGAATGGAATAAAAAAAATATTGAAAGCAAATACAAAAATTACAAGCACTACACTTGCGACATACGGGATTATGCAGAACTGGAAAAAATATTCAAAGAATACAATACGGATATTAAACTGGTAATACACACGGCAGCGCAACCCAGCCACGACTGGGCGGCGAATGAACCCATTACAGATTTTACCATAAATGCAAACGGCACTATAAACATGCTTGAGCTTACCCGCCTGCATGCTAAAGATGCAGTTTTTATTTTCACTTCAACCAACAAGGTTTATGGCGATACTCCCAATCATTTGCCGCTTATAGAACTTGAGAACCGCTGGGAGATTGAAAAAACACATCCCTATTATCAAAATGGAATAGACGAATCCATGAGTATTGATAATACCCGGCATTCCCTCTTTGGTGCGTCTAAAGTGGCAGCCGACGTAACTGTGCAAGAATATGGAAAATATTTCAATATGCATACAGGAATATTCAGGGGAGGATGCCTTACCGGGCCAAAGCACTTTGGAACAAAACTGCATGGATTTTTGTCTTACCTCGTAAAATGTGCCATTACCGGCGACCACTATACTGTATTCGGCTATAAAGGGAAACAAGTCCGAGATAATATCCACAGTTGGGATTTAGTTAATATGTTCTGGCATTTTTATCAGAAGCCACGGATGGGTGAGGTTTATAATGCGGGTGGCGGCAGGCATTCCAACTGTTCTATGAAAGAAGGAATTTCCACCTGTGAAGAAATTACAGGCAAAAAAATGAATTACAGTTATTCAGAAACTAACCGTGTTGGAGACCACATCTGGTGGATAAGTGATGTTTCCAAATTCAAAAATCATTATCCCGATTGGCAATATAAATACAATCTCCGGGGAATAATAGGAGAGATTTTTGCGGAGATGAAGGAACGTCACACTTCATAGGAAACCATACTCTAAAAATATTTTACCTTTGATGAAATTAAATTCTAATCTTTTAGAGTGATGGAAGATGTTGCTGTGGTAGTTATGTCTTGTGATGCTTACTCGGACATTTGGCCTCCTTTTTATGATTTCTTTTTTAAATATTGGAATGATTGCCCATTTACCATATACAACGGGAGCAATCATTTAAGCTTTCCTCATCCCCGTGTAGTTAACTTGCATTCAGGAATGGACCTGGATTGGTCTTCCGTAAGAAAAGCTATTTTAAAACAGGTAAAGGAAAAGTACGTCATCCTGTTGCTTGAAGATTATTTCATCTGCGGGCAGGTAGATATGATAACTTTGAGAAAGTCTGTTGAATACATGAAAAAGTATGACGCTCTCTTTTTACGGCTTAGTTGTTTCCCTTCCAGTCATAATTCATTATGGAAATATGATGTACTGGAAGATGCTCCTTTCCTCGGCAACATAAGAGAGAACCAGGAATACCGGATTAATACCCAAATTGGAATCTGGAATAAAGAATTGCTCATTAATCTGCTGCAAGAAGGTGAATCCATCTGGTTGTTTGAAAAAAGGGGTTCAGAACGTTCGAATAAACTCCCTAATCCCTGCCTTTGTATTGTTGAAGATCCAAAAAAGAATTATGTGCACGGACCCATACCGTATTTATGCACCGCCATCAGCAAAGGTATTTGGATGTTAGATGCCCTTGAACTAGCTGGGAAAGAAGGCATCCCGATAAATACCGGCAACAGGGCAGTTGAAACGAAGTTTGAATATTGGTTCAGACGGCTTTATACCAAAACCCCACTTTCAAAGAGAAAGTATCTTGATTTTATACGGTATAGGATACTTAAGTTGCGTTATTAAAGTATGCTTAAAAAAATCGAAAAGTTTTTCAAGTTACGATTGAGTGAAATAATGCTTTTGGTGAAGGATGTTATTTTCACGAATGAGGATGAAAATATTACCAGGATTATTCGCTTTATTAAAAAATTGAAAGCAGAAAACAGAAATGCTTCTTTGATACTTGATATTGGCGCTTTTGACGGAATGACTTCAATTCGTTTATCAAAGGCTTTTCCAAATTACAAGACATTAGCGTTCGAACCTAATAAAATGGCTTTTGACCTTGCAAGAAAAAATTGCCAGGCATACAAAAATATAGTCTTATATAATGTTGCCCTCTCTGATAAAAGCGGCGAGGCAGAACTCAATGTTACCGAGAATCAAGTATCCTCCTCACTTCATCAAATTAATAGAGAGGCTATTGTTTCCTCTCAACAACATGAGCTATCAGTTGTAAAAAAAGCGAAAGTTGGAACCCAACCGCTTGATGAACTAAACATTGAAGAGGAAATATTACTCTTGAAGATTGATGTCCAGGGACACGAAAAAGAGGTTCTTTCAGGAGGAAGAAACACACTAAAAAAAGTGTATTGCATACTAGTAGAAATGAATAATCACAATATTTATTTTGGGAGCAGTAAGTATTACGAAGTAGATTTATGGCTTAGAGAAAATAATTTCGAACTGGCAGATATTATTGTCACTTCTCGAAAAGATGGCTTGTTTGTCACTGAATATGATGCGATTTACATAAACCGGTCCAGGTTTCCTGAATTGTGTAATAAATAATATTCTACTTACTATTTTCCAGCCGGTAAACTTTTATGTGCTCATCCAGCATGTGTTCAACACTAAATTGCTCAAGAGCTATCTTTTGTATTTTTTCTTTCATAGCTTCTCTTTCCGAAGGATTTCCCAGCATCCACTCTACCCCGTCTGCAATTCCTTTCGAATCATTATCGCCGGTAAAGTAACAGGTTACTTTGTGCTCCAGAACATCAGCAGCAACACCGGTTTTTGAGGTAACAACAGGTACCCCATTTGCCATTGCTTCAATCAAAACAAAACCAAATGGCTCCATAAATGCGGCATGCACATATATATCCATAATACCATACAGTGATGGGATATATTTTTTATCTATCCATTTTGTGAAAACAATATATTCTGAGAGCCCATATTTAGTGACCAACTCCTCCAGTTCCGGCTGCTGCTCGCCATATCCCACAAAAAGAAATTTCAAATTTTTACACTTTTCTGTAAGCGTCCGGGCTGCTTCAATAATGTAACGGTAGCCCTTCCATTCAATATACCGGGCAACGGTTCCCAAAACAATTTTTCCTTCTAATCCATACTTTTTGATTAAAAACTCCTTATCCGAATCCATCTGTGTCGTAAAATCCTTTATCGGGATACCGTTATGAATCATGTGGATTTTCCGGGGGGGAGCCTTTTCTTTTTCCAAGAGGAATTTTTTAGAATCTTTGCTAATTGCAATTATATCGGTAGAATTAAAATTATTAAACCGGTCTGCCCAAACCCACGCAGGCGCAAAGTACCAATGAAAAGCAGTATCCTGTTTACGGATTACTCTTTTTTTTATGCCTGCTAACCTAGCGGCCAAAAGGGCAGGTAACGAATCATCAAAAAGATGCGCATTCAATACATCGGGTTTTAGCTTTTTAAAAAGCTTATACAACTTTAAAAAAGCATAAGCCATTCCTGATTTTCTTTTTGCCGGGTCATATTTTATCCAGTATGCATCGCAACCATACCTTTTCATTTCACTTATCAAATCAGGCTCTTGGGGATACAATGCAATCACCGTAAATTTTATATCAGGATACTTATTCAATCTTTCGGCAAACCAATTAAGGTATGGAACCGTAGAATTATTGGCTATTACATGAACTACGTGCATCTTTACAAAACATCGTTAACGAGCGAATTAATATCTGAAAATGCAAGATACGTGCGACTGGAAAGCTTAGTTGAAAATAAATAATTTCTTTCGTCAGGATTGTATTCGAGTTTTTCCAATCTTATCAAAGCCATCTCGTTTATCAAATAGAAGTAATAATTATTTTCTTTCATAAATGTTTCTATTTCTTTATACGTTTCCACCTCGTAATGTCCTTTCTGTCCTTCCCCCTGCGGAAAAAGCACTTCCATAATGATGGCAGGCTTATCCTCTTTTAGTACCCGACTCATTCCTTTCAAGACTTCCATCTCGTGAAATTCACAATCTATCTTTATAAGATCTATTTTCAAAATCTTATTATTCATTTTAAAGGTATTAATGGAAACAGAAGGAATGGTAACTTCCTTTGCCCCTGATGCCCATCCTTTCTGGGTAGAGCCCGCAAATGGCAATTTACCTTCGGGTATATAAAATTTCACGGGGGCTTCAGAATTCCCAACAACGCTTTCAGTAGCCGTAACATTGGTCAGTCCATTTATCCTGATATTGTCTTTCAGGCGATTAAAAATATGTTTTACGGGTTCAAACGAAAATACAGATGCACTCGGATTTGAATGTGCCCCTATTAAAGTAAAATATCCCACGTGTGTACCTATATCTAAAATTACCTTGGATTTTTTTGCCAGGTAATAGAAAAGCTGAATAGTAGGACCCTCATAACCCTTGTATCCCTTCCAAAATGCCTGTGTCGAAACGTAATCATCTCCTTTTGAATAGATCTTTACTTTTTCACCCTCCGGCAACTTAAACGTTATTATTCCACTCACTGGCCAATGGATCGAAAAAAAACGAAAAACCTTTTGGTAAAACCCTGTCTGAACCTTAATGAATGCTCTTACCGGGACATTAACCAGGCTAAAGATTCTTATCATTTTCAAAACTGCCGTCAATCCACTATTATTCTTACTCATTACAAATCAATTCAAAATCAATCATTAGAATTTACGGCTATCGTTAATTGATAAAACAAGAAACGGGCTTTACGCGGAAGCACTGCAAAAATACTATTATGTGTACTGGAAAACCATGTAATAGGAACTTTTAAAAGCTTTCCAGCAATCTTTTTATAAAATGGAGGAGTAGCCGGGAGCCTATTGCTAAATCTTTCAAGGTATTCGGGATAAATTTTAAAAATTTCATTCTTAGCCTGCGTATATTCTTTCTGCCGGCTGATAAAGTTTCTCAGGGTAGGCCAATCATTGTGCCATGCAATTAACGTATTATCGTATACTATCTTTATATTCTTATTAAGCGCTCGAATAGCAAAATCAAAATCTTCACCATCTGAAAAACGCGCATCAAATCCACCAAGCTGCTGAAAAAGGCTTTTGGGTAAGGACATATTACAAGCCGTAAAGTTGAAGTTCTCAAATGTTATTTCGCCTATCCCCTTAACTTTATTTTTCCATCCATTTTCCATATTTATAAGAAACTTGCCGAAATCATAATTTGCGCTTTCGGGATTTCTGTAGCCGTTTCCCGAAACAATAATACCCGGGTTTTTATGATGGTACTCCATATGCCTTTCTATTAAGTTCTTCTCTGCAAGCATATCATCATCCAAAAAAATAATGATGTCTCCGCCCGCTAATTCAGCTCCCCTGTTTCTTGATTTACCCCGGCCGGAATTGGGCTGTGGAAATATCCTAATTTTTAAAGTAGATGAATATTTTTCGAGCAACGATTTTGCAAACTCATTATAATTATTATTGTCAATTATTATAATCAATTCATCAATAAATGAAGCCTGGGGGATTAATTTTTCAAGGGTTTCCGGCAATTTCAACGCCGGGTTATAGCTGGGTATTACAACGCTCGTTTTCATACCACCTTTCCTTTTATAAATAATTTAAAATATATGCCGCTTATTTCAGAAGAGTAACTTTTACCGAAGCTTGTAAAATACAATAATGAACGTAAAAGTACCAATATCTTGGCAAAAAGCCAACCGTAATATTTTACCACAAATTTATATTCATTATACTGCCTTAATTTGGCATCGGGCGCTGATGACGAGCCTTTTGATAAATGTGTGATAGAGGTATCGGCAATGTAACGAATACGATATCCCAGCTGTTTAATTGTATAACACCATAATAAATCTTCAGCATACATAAAAAAATCTTCGTGAAGTTTTCCACCCTTAAATTGAGACAATATTTTTCTCGGGAACATAAAAAAGGTGCCCCACACAGAATCGGACTCTGTGCTGGTAAGATGATCGAAAAAACCATTCAGCATAATTCTCCCCCTTGCGGGCTGTGGAATCAATTTATGCACCCGGAAAAGTTCCATGGTTGTCCGTATAATGGAAGGAAACCTCTGGCATTGCTTTTGGATACTGCCATCTGCATACTTTAACATACAGGTTACAACACCTATCCCTGAGTCCTTCTTTGCTATTTTATAGCATATAGAAATAGAATCTTCATTTAATAAAGTGTCGCTATTCATGAGGAGTATATAATCTCCCTGAGATGCCTCAATGCCAAGATTATTCCCCGCGGCAAATCCCCTGTTGAAAGTACTTTTTATCAACTTAATATTCGGGAATTTTTCAATAAACATATCCGGATTGCATTCAACAGAGGCATTATCTACCAATATAACTTCATAACTTACGCCTTGGGTATATTTTACAATGGAGTCAATACAAGAACAGGTAAGTTCAAAAGTATTATAGTTGATTATGATTATCGATATATCCACAGTTCTATTTTAAAAACAAATTATATAGGTTAGCTGCTTCCACAGCGACCTTTCAAGTATATATGGCCTAATAACATTTCTCATTTTACGGGCAAAATAATTGCTTCCGTCAATAGTTGAAAATCTAATCGCATCCTTCGAAACACCTTCCTGAAGCCGCTCACAGACATTCTGCACCTGTTGAATGTTTTTTGAATAGAGAAGATTCCTGTACTTTTTATTAGACAATCCATATTTGAGACAATCCTTAAAAAACAATACCATTTTATGTAAGGACGAAGTATCCGGTTCAATAAATCCTATAGCATTATTATCATGCAGCCTGTATTTCATTAATGGCTTATCTATATAGGTAATCCTTCCTTTTTCGCCTAAGGCGAGACAAACTATCAACAGCCAATGATCGTGAAGGTTGATAATATTATCTGTTTGCAGTACTTGCTGAACCAAGACTCTATTGAACATTAGGTTACACCCGGGTACATAATTTTTAAGAAAAAAAACCTGCATGCCTTTTTGTGGAGAATATCCCATCTTATTAAGAAATGACTGGGAAACAACTTTCAATTCTGAATCTGTCACATGCAAATCTGAAAAAACAATATGGGCTGCTGCAGGTAATTTGACTTCCTCTTCCAGCATAACCGATAACATAGCTGATATTTTTGTTGGATGCCAATAATCGTCCTGGTCACAATACATGGTATATTCAGCAGATGATTTTTTTAATAATTCTGAAAAAGAATTCGAATAACCGATGTTACCTTTATCATCAGCCAGCAATATAATTTTATCAGGATATTTTTGAATATAATTATTTAAAATTGCAATAGTCTCATCGGTTGAGCCGTCATCTCTTACAGTCATTTTCCAATAAGGATAATCTTGATTCAAAACACTATCTAATTGAGCACTAAGGTGTTTTTCACCGTTAAAAGTAGAAAGTAATATTTCAACCGTGGAGTCCATAATGGGCTTCAGATAATATCTTTCTTTTTTATAATACCAATCTTCTGCAGCAGATTACTAACCCGGGGAAAGTATGCTTTAAAAGCTATATAGAACGCCAGTCCTTTATTCTTTGATGTCTTGAAAAAAATTAACCTGTTCAGGTATGAACGGTTCAGATAACGGCTGTGTTTCTTCTCCATATATTCAAATACAGCAGAAAACTTATCCTTTTGGACGGAGTGTATCATTGATTTTGTGGTGTACCGATAATCAAACAACACTTTATTTATATATCTGAATTGGCCATTCTGAAAAGCGATTCTTAACCACAAATCCCAATCTTCGTAGCCCATAACAGGCATATTTTCATCATAGCCACCTACCTTCTCCCACGTCGATTTTCTGAAAACAGCGCAGGCATCAATGAAGTTTTCAATCATCAAACGCTGCATATTAAACTCTCCACTTTCCCATGTTCCTTTCTTCTCCCCAAAATACTCCGCATCACCATAAACCACATCCAACAATGGGTTTTCGTCAAGCAATTTTATCCCTTCGTAAATATATTCCGGCCTTATTTTGTTGTCGCAATCAAGAGGCAAAATATATTTTCCTGAAGCAACTTTAATGCCTGTATTTCTTGTAGCGCCCAATCCTTTATTGGGCTGGTTAATTATGTTATATCCTTTTGCAGCAAGGTCTTTCAGAATAGTAAGCGTAGTAGAATCTGTTGAGCCGTCATTAACAATTATTATTTCATAAAGAGTATTATCCTTGCAGTCGGCTATACTTTGCAAAGCTTCAGCCAGGTAATTGCCCTGGTTGTAGCAAGGAATAATTATGGAAATAATTGCGGTCATGCTGCTATTTCTTTTTTACCCACAACCACATAGTTCATGGTATTGAAATCATTCGTGTATTTTTTATCAAGATACGAAAACAAGCGGTTGTTAAGCGACGTGAAAATCTTTAATCTCCCCAATCTTGCAGGCATGGTATGAATAATTACTTGCCCCATTAAAGACCACTTCCCGCCATTAGAAAGTATTTCTAGAACAGTAAAACCGCTTTTCTCAAGAATATACTGGAAACCATGTTTTGTAAAACGGAAATAATCATACGGCTCTTCATGTAGATGCCAATACATAGGTCCGGAGACGATAATATGACCACCGGGTTTTAGCAGGCGGTAAGCCTCTTTCAGCAATGCATTATGGTCTTCGACATGCTCAATTACCTGTGTGGAAAACACGGTATCAAAACTGGAATCGAGAAGAGGAATTTTTGTCACTTCACAAATAATATCTACTTTCTTCAAATCAGACTGTACAATGTCACAGCCTATATATTCCGCAGCAACTCCCTTGAACATTTCTTCATAAGGTTTGTTGCCGCAACCTAAATCAAGAACTTTTCCTTTGGCGTATTTTTTAACAGCATACTCCAAATCCCTTATCAGTGGCTTATATACAAGATAGTATGGATCGGAAATATCAACCTTGCTATAATTACTGAAGCGGTATAAATTTTCCTCTCTCATTCCTTTTTCTTCCCAAAAAAATTACTCAAAAAATATTTTAAAATGGCTTTCCCTGAATTAAGCACTGATTCATAATAAGTGATTTTTTGCATTTTCTCCCTTAACATTTCCGGATGGACAAGTGCCCTGACTTCTCCGTTCTTTAGCGCCAATTCATTTAGTTTAGGATGGTCTGCCAGTGCAGACTCTTTTACAAAAAAGATAATATTCTGGCGATACCACCATTGTATTCTCTTGTCATTCCAAATTCTTGCTCGAAGACAATCTATCGGAACAAAACCATTTTTGCGGAATAAAGCTACCCAGTATTCCGGGTATTGTTCATTAATGTGCAGGGTACCTTCCTGTCCGGGAATAGCTGCAGAAAACAAAATTATATTTCCAAGTGCACATAAGGAGCCGATGAATTTTTCCGCCGATGATGGATGAATGTGTTCAGCAACCTCAAGACAGGTTACGAGGTCGTATTTTTCGCCGGATGTAAAGTTGTTCTCCAGGTTAAATGCTTTGAACTCTGATTTCTCAATTAGTAATTTTGAAGTGTCTACATATTCACCATCTATTCCTGAAATTTTATTTACTCCACTTTTTTTCCACACTGATAACCATGCCCCGATTCCGCAACCAATATCAACCACAGATACAGGCTGGATATATTCCCTGACTACCGGCACAACGGCTTCTGCCGAGCTAAGCGCTCCCTGCAAGTGGTATTCAAAAAAATTATCCCGGTATGTTTTAGGTGGCATTTATATATTATTTATTTTGCTATAGACCGTTCTCATTTTTATGCAGTTACATTATCCGTGATTCAGGAACAAAAAACCCATGCGCGGGATAATGCGGAAATGTCCTGTTCCTTACCGGGCTTTCTACAATAGAAAACTCTATACATTCTTTTTGCCAGTCATACGTTTCGCTATAATGAGGGCCAATCCACGCATCTATATAATAATCCCCTGGAACAAATCCGTTAAGCTCAATTTCTGTTGCAAGATGCATTACACTATCCTGTGACTTTATAAAAGGCTCAGCGCCGGGTATTGCCTGTGCAATAGGCGTTCCCAGCCTGCTAAAAATGTCATACGAAATAAATGAAGTTGCCATTCCGGGGAAACACTGGATGGAAGAGTTCACGATTAATTTCAAACGCGGCTGCTTGCCTTCAAGCCTCACGTCAATCTTCCGGAAGTGAGGATGATTGAGCTGTGCGGTTTGTGTCCAGATAGTTGAGGCGAGGGAATTTTCGTGCAAATAACGATTAATCACTATTTCAGATTCTCCTGTCATTGAAATCTTACCATCTTTCAGAAGGACTGTTGATTTGCATAAATTCTGTACAGCATTCAAATCATGGCTTACAAATAAAATGGTGCGACCCTGTTTATTCACATCTTCCATTTTACCCATGCACTTTTTTTGAAATTCAGCATCGCCTACTGCAAGTACCTCGTCCACCACCATTATTTCAGGTTCCAGGAAAGCGGCAACAGAAAAAGCCAACCGCAGCTGCATGCCGCTGCTATAAAACTTTAAAGGTGTGTCTAAAAATTTCTCTGTACCGCTGAAATCTATTATTTCATCAAACTTAGCCTGTATCTCTTTTCTTGACATTCCGAGGATAGAGCCATTAAGAAATACATTTTCCCTCCCGGTAAGTTCCGGGTGAAATCCCGTACCTACTTCCAGCAGGCTGGCAATCCTTCCCCGTGAAATAATATTTCCGGTGGTAGGAGGCGTTATCCTTGAAAGCACTTTTAATAAAGTTGATTTCCCGGCTCCGTTCTTTCCTATGATTCCAATGCATTCACCTTGTTGAACATTAAAACTAATATCTTTTAATGCATAAAAATCTTCGCTAACTGAGTTAGTGCGCTTAAAGACCGAAGCAATCGAATCACGCATATTCAGGTAGGGCTGCCTGTTATGCTGTATCAGGAATCTTTTAGAAATGTTTTTTACTTCAAGTATCGGTTTCATGCTCAGGCAAGGTCAGCAAAATAAGCTTCTGTTTTTCTGAAATAATATATTCCAACAATAAAAATAAGTATGGCCGAGAATAAGCTGATGGCAACTAAACGGAGCTCCGGCATCTGCCCGTTAAAACCTGAACGAAAAAGCTCCACTGCACTGAACATGGGGTTGATAGCAAGCAAATATTTTGCTGCGGTAAAGTGGAATATCGAGATAGGATAAATTACAGGTGTTACAAACATAAGAAACTGTACCAAAAAAGGTGTTACATAGCGGAAATCCCGGTATTTGATGGTTAATGCAGCAAGCAGGGAACCGGCTCCAAAGGTGGATATGACAGTAATAATAATACTCACCGGAAATAACAGTAAAAACTTGCCTAACTCAAATGTAATCCTGTTGTGATAAAAAATCATCATCCCTATTAATATGATAAATGCCATAAGAAAATCAAAAAGGGAAGTTAAAATAGATGAAATAGGAATAATCAGCCGGGGAAAATATATTTTTCTGATAATATTTGCGTTGGTAACCATACTATTGCCTGCAGTTGACAAACCGGAAGAAAATATCATCCAAAGGACAAGAGCGGAATAGGTAAATAACGGATGCGGCAAAGATTCGGAAGGAATGTTTAATGCAGCCCCCGCTAACGAAAACACAGACATCAGGAAAAGAGGCTGAAGAATAGCCCACGCAAAGCCCAAAACAGTTTGCTTGTATTTTACCTTAATATCACGCCAGGTAAAGAAAAAAAGCATCTCCCTGTACTGCCATATTTCCTTTAAACCTAAATTAAGTTTCTGATGCGGCTTAATTTCATACTCCATAGGGCAAATATACGTTTTTACACCTTGAAAATTATTTTATGCTCAATCCCAGCCAGTTAATCACCAATTTTAATCACTTGTTTAAAATGATTGATTAAGTCCTGGTATTTGGACTTACATTTGTGCCATCATTCACCGATAAAAGTATGATACTTACCGACATCTTCCTTTTATTTACCTAATAACACTGGCGCACCCATAACAAGAAATATAGTTTCGCATCATTATCAAAAATAAATGTCTCCCAAGGCTAAAATAAAAACGGACGGCTCTACCGAAGAAAAAATTAAGGATGCGGCCCGGAGGCTCTTTATGCAGAAGGGATTTGAAGCTACAAGGACAAGGGACATTGCAACTGAAGCAGGTATTAATCTTGCCCTTTTGAATTACTATTTCCGTAGTAAGGAAAAGTTATTTGAGATTATTGTAAAGGAGAATATGGGGCAGTTTATGGAGATTATATCCAACATTGTAAATAATGAAACAACTACTATTCACGAGAAAATAGAAGTTTTGGTAGCCAATTATATAGATATGCTAACACAGTTTCCTGATATGCCATTATTTGTTATGAATTCCATTAAAGATGACCCTGAACGTGTTAAGATGAGGCAGCGGTTCCATGGTTCTTATTTTATGAAACAAATAAACGAGGCAATAAAAATGGGAAAAATAACTCCCATGAATCCGATGAATATTATGTTGAATATAGTAGGCCTCACTATTTTCCCTTTTGTAGCTCGCCCCATGTTCTTAAACAGAGGAGGAATTACAGTGGAACAATTTGATGTACTGATGCAGGAAAGAAAGAAACTTATTCCAGGATGGATAAAATCTATGCTTGAAATAAAAAAGTAAGCGATGGCAAGAAAGACTATATACTTATTGGTAGCCTTATTAGCAAGCAACTTACTAATTGCCCAGCAAAAATTTACCCTTAGTGGCACAGTAAAAGATTCGGGTACGGGTGAACAACTCATAGGTGTAATTGTAGGAGTAAAGGAACTGCCGGAAACTGGCGTGTACACTAATGGCTATGGCTTTTATTCCCTGACTCTAACGGAGGGAACCTATACCATTATATATAATTATCTTGGCTACAGAACGGATTCTGTAAAAATTTCGCTTCACCAAAATATAAAACAGAACATAGGATTAGTGTCCGTTGGCTCATCATTAAAGGAAGTTAAGATACAAGCCTCCTCATCAAATTCAAATATTACAAGCGCCCAGACGGGAGTTGTGGAGCTTAATGTAAAAGAGGTAAGCAAGATACCGGTATTTTTTGGTGAGAAAGATATAATGAAGACTATTGAACTGGTACCTGGAGTAATATCTGCCGGAGAAGGTAACAGCGGCTTTTTTGTACGTGGAGGCGCCGCTGACCAAAACCTTATATTGCTGGATGATGCACCGGTATACAATGCGTATCACTTACTCGGTTTTTTCTCAGTCTTTAATTCAGATGCCTTAAAAGACGTTACTTTATATAAAAGCGGAATGCCCGTAGAATATGGCGGACGGCTGGCATCGGTGGAGGACATACGGATGAATGAGGGTAACGATGAAACCTATCATGTGAGCGGCGGCATCGGGTTGATTTCTTCCCGCTTAAACTTTGAAGGCCCGATAAAAAAGGGGAAAGGTTCCTTTTTAATTTCGGGCAGAAGAACTTATGCCGACTTATTCCTTAAACTTTCAAGCAATCCTGCGCTAAGAAATAGCAGCCTCTATTTTTATGACTTTAATGCAAAAGGGAATTACACATTGGGGGAAAATGACAGGATTTATCTGTCAGGATATTTTGGGAAAGATGTGCTGGGAGCCGATAATATGTTTGGTATTAATTGGGGCAATGCCACAGGCACATTTCGCTGGAACCATATTTTCGGACCTAAACTTTTTTCCAATACTTCCGTCATCTTCAGCAATTATGATTACAACATTGGCCTTACTGCATCCACCATTAATATCGGAATACAATCTACCATAAGAGACTGGACGCTGAAAGAAGAATTTGAATATTACCCCGACTCAAAAAATAAAGTAGTTTTTGGGTTTAACTCGACCTACCATACCGTAATACCCGGCAATCTTGTATCGAATGATTCTGATTTTAACACCACACACATACAGACCCGTTATGCCTGGGAAAATGCCGTATTTGCCTCCGATGAGTACAAATTGAGTACGCGGGTGAAATTTGTGGCGGGTGTAAGGCTTACTTCTTTCAGCATACTTGGACCGGGCACTTTTTATACATATAATTCAGATGGTAATCCCGTTGATTCTGCCAAGTATTCCGGGGCGCAGTTTGTTAAAACATATATTAACCCCGAACCACGCTTTAATGCAACATATCTGTTGAATGAGGCATCTTCTGTAAAAGCCTCTTACGACAGGAATATCCAAAACATGCATCTCCTTTCCAATTCCACTTCCTCCAATCCTACTGACTTATGGATACCAAGCAGCAACAACGTAAAACCGGAGATAGCCGACCAGTTTTCAGTAGGCTATTACAGGAATTTTTTAAATAATGAATATGAATTTTCGGTTGAAACGTATTATAAAATAATGCAGAACCAGATAGATTATAAAAACGGAGCCCAACTGCTGCTGAATGAAAATGTAGAAAGTCAATTACTCTCCGGGCAAGGTAAATCTTATGGTGTAGAGTTTTATTTGAAAAAGAAATATGGAAGATTCAATGGATGGCTTGGATACACTCTTTCAAATACAGAATTACAAATTCCAGGAATCAATAACGGTAACTGGTATCCGGCACGGCAGGACATTCCAAACGCTGTAGATGCTGTAGCCATTTATGAATTGAATGAGAAATGGTCTTTTTCTGCAACATTTGTATATAATACAGGATACCCGGTTACTTTCCCCAGCGGCAAGTATGAGGTAGATGGTAGTGTTATTTACTACTACACTTCCCGCAACGGATATAGGATGCCCGCATACAACAGGGCTGATGTTGGAGCCACCTACAAATGCAAAAAACATCCGCACTACCAGGCAGACTGGTCATTTTCAATTTATAATGTATATGACCGATGGAACGCATATACTATCACATTCCAGCAAAACCCCAATAATCCACAGGAGACACAAGCACTGCTTACTTCTCTTTTTGGAATAATTCCTTCCATTTCGTATGATTTCAAATTCTAACATAATGAGAAGGGGCACCTGGCTATTAGCTATCAGTTGTGGGCTATTGGCTGTGGGTTGTCAAAAAGTAATTAATGTAGATTTAAATTCTACATCACCTACTATAGTAATAGTAGGTAATATTAATGACCAGCCGGGACCGTATACCGTTACATTAAACCAAACAGTAAATTTCAGCGAGCCTAACACTTTTCCTAAAATTGATGGGGCATTTGTGGCTATATCCGACAACGCAGGTAATGTTGATACTTTGGTTGAAACGACTTCCGGTACATATAATACAAAAAAGATAATGGGTGTTGCAGGCAGAACTTACTATCTCACCGTTAAAGCTAATGGACAAACTTACACGTCCTCGAGTACCATGCCACAGGCCGTTACTTTCGATACTCTTGAACTATACACAGTTGCTAACCCATTCCAAAGTGGAGATACACTTAAATATCCAGAAGTCGGATTCCAAGACCCCGGCGATGGTGCACTATATTATTACCGCTTTATAGAAACAAGGAATGATACACTTCTTTCAAATGTATATGTTATAGACAACCAATACTCCGGCGGACGTTATATTACATATCCTTTACGGTCGGATACTTCTTTAGCTAATGGCGACAATGTTAAAGTTGAAATGCAATGTATAGATGAAGGAACCTATAAATACTTTAGTACATTTTATGAAGCTTCGGGGTCAACAAATGAAACCCCCGCTAACCCGGTTTCCAATATTACAAATAATGCCCTGGGGTATTTCAGCGCCCACACCTCAAGGTACAAAACTATAAAGGTTCCGTAAAGGAAATAATGTTAATTACATTCACAAATATTATTCAACCATGAAAAATATACTTATACTTTTTAGCCTGTTTTTACTAATCGTCAAAGGCTCCGGACAATCCCCTTCAACCATAACCCTTGAGGATTGTTATAAGCTGGCAAGACAGCAGTATCCACTCATCAGGCAGAGCGACCTGATTGAAAAAACAAAAGCTTACAACATTGAAAATGCAAGCAAAGGATATTATCCGCAATTGAACATTAATGGACAGGGAACATACCAGTCTGCTGTTACAGATATACCTCTCAATGGGCTTCCAAAGCCATTCAACGACCTAAGTTTCCCTACACTTCCCAAGGAGCAATTTAATGTACACGGGGAAGTTGACCAAACGATTTATGATGGTGGCGTTATAAAGCAACAAAAGCAGTCAGATGCTGTAAACGCCGGTATTCAGCAGCAAAACCTGGAAGTGGAATTATATGCTTTAAAGGACCGGATAAACCAAATATATTTCGGTGTATTGCTGATTGATAAACAAGTGGTGCAAAACAGTTTAACTCAAAAAGACATACAAAACAGCATTGATAAAACGCAAGAAGGAGTTAAAAACGGCACAGCCACCAGTAGTTCTGTTGCTGAATTGCAGGCTGAACTACTGCAACAACAACAAAACAAAATTCAGTTACAAGCATCGCGGAAAGCCTATTTAGATATGTTAGGCGTTTTTGTTAACCGGCAATTAGATACCAATACCACACTTCAAATACCGGCTACTCTCATTCCTTCCGACAGTATAAAAAGACCTGAGCTTTCATTATACGATTTCCAAAAGAAAGGTGATGATGCGCAGGAAAAAATACTAACTGCCTCCGACCGTCCCAAGTTCTCTTATTTTTTCCAGGGTGGTTATGCACTCCCCGGCTTGAACGGATTTGATATCTCTCCCGCCTGGTATTATATAACCGGGCTCCGCCTTAGCTGGAATTTGGGAGGATATTATACGCTGAAAAAACAAAAACAATTATTGGATATTGACCGACAAACTATCGACTTACAGAAACAAACATTCCTCTTTAACACTACGGTCACCATGAAGCAGCAAAGTTCGGACATAACAGAACTGCAAGCTGTGATTAATACCGATAATGAGATTATTGCCAAGAGAACAGAAGTGAAAGATGCCTCCAAAGCTCAAATGGAGTACGGAACCATAACTATACACGACTACATAAGCGAACTGGATGCGGAAGACCAGGCGAAGCAAAGCCTGTTGCTGCACCAGGTGCAATTACTCTTAGCTGAATACACTTATCAAAACACAACAGGAAATTTATAATATAAAAACAGTATGAACATGATGAACAAACAAACAATTGGATTACTTATTTTCTCAGCCATTTTTGCCTCTTGCCATAACAGCGAAAAGGACTGGGATGCAGCAGGAGCCTTTGAATCGGTAGAGACTATTGTTTCAAACGAATCTTCCGGAACAATTATGGAATTAAACGTTGAAGAGGGTCAAACGCTACAAGCCAACCAATTTGTAGGTTATATTGATAGCACCCAGCTTTATGACCGCAAAATGCAATTGGAGGCTCAAATTGCATCTACCACCAGCCAAACTCCCAACATCCCCTTGCAGATAGCCTCGTTGCAGGCACAACTTGCGGATGCAGAGAAAAACCAGCAAAGAATGGAGAACCTGGTTAAGGCGAATGCAGCTACCCAACAGCAGTTGGACGATGCCAACACACAAGTTGACGTTTACAAAAAACAAATTGATGCGCAGAAATCTGCTCTGGGGATTACATCTACTACCATAGCAAAAGACGTAGATCCTTTGCAGCGCCAGATAGAACAGGTAAATGACCAATTACAAAAATGTAAAATCATAAATCCTGTGCGAGGGACGGTGCTTACCAAGTATAGCGAAGACCACGAAGTAATTACTCCGGGCAAAGCCCTATACAAAATCGCGCCGACTGATACACTTATCCTGCGGGCTTATGTAACGGGAGACCAACTCTCTGAAGTAAAATTGGGACAAAAAGTAACCGTAAGAACAGATAACGGGACTAACCAATACAGATACTATCCGGGAACTGTTTATTGGATTTCGGACCAATCAGAATTTACACCTAAAACGATTCCAACAAAAGCTGAGCGCGCCGATCTTGTTTACGCTATAAAAGTAAGAGTTGTAAACGATGGCTTCCTGAAGATTGGCATGTATGGAGAAGTGAAATTTGCCGAGTACAACGGAAATGAACAACAAACAAAATAAACAATATGAATACAAAACTCGAATATATTCCCGGAACCTGCAACATTGGTCCTGCAGAAATAAAAGGAAGAAAAAAAGGAGCCATTTTCAACACGATACTGGGTATTGCGATAATTATTTTATTGCTGCTGATCCATGCCGGTAAACCCTGGAGGCTGCTATTGTTTATTCCCGCTACCATGGCTGTATTGGGGTTTCAACAAGTGTATTCCAAGTTTTGCGCCGGGTTTGGATTAAAAGGTGTTTTTAATTTAGGGGAAATGGGTAAAACATTTTCTGTTGAACAAAAAGAATACTTCCAAAAAGACCGGAATAAAGCCTTAAAAATGATTCTGATAAGTTTATTAGCTGGTTTCATACTAACTGCTATATTTTATATTCTATAGGTAATTGACAAATGAACGCCATCACCTTAAATAATATAACCAAAACATACAACAAGAAAACTGTTCTTGCTGTAGATGATGTGTCTTTTTCTGTAGCGAAGGGAGAGATTTTTGGGCTCATCGGTCCTGATGGGGCAGGTAAAAGTACCATATTCCGGATGCTTACAACGCTTTTGCTTCCCGATTCAGGTACCGCAACCGTAGGCGGATTGGACGTGATAAAAGATTTTAAATCTATACGCGGTATTGTGGGGTATATGCATGGCAGATTCTCTTTATACCAGGATTTAACGGTAGAAGAAAATCTCACCTTTTTTGCTACCGTATTTAATACAAGCATAGAAGAAAACTACGATTTGATTAAAGATATTTACGTACAAATCGAACCTTTTAAAAATCGCCGTGCGGGAAAATTATCGGGTGGCATGAAACAAAAGCTTGCCTTATGCTGTGCATTAATCCATAAACCCCAGGTATTGTTTTTAGATGAGCCTACAACAGGCGTAGATGTAGTTTCGCGAAAGGAATTTTGGGATATGCTCAAACGCCTGAAAGCCCAGGGCATCACTATTTTAGTTTCTACTTCGTACATGGATGAAGCAACCCTGTGTGACCGTATTGGACTTATTTTGGAGGGCAAAATATTATCTATCGCATCCCCGGATGATACTATTAAAGCTTATCCCGAACAACTATACGCAGTTAAGGCAGATTCCATATATCACCTGCTTCTCGATTTGCGCGAATATAAAGGCACCATCAATTGCTACACATTTGGTGAATATTTACACCTGTCCATAACAAGTAATGAAGAGGAAGTGCGAAAATATTTGCAGGACAAAGGACACACCCATATTGAAATTAAAAAAATAACCCCAACGGTGGAAGATTGTTTTATACGTTTATTAAAAGAACAACATGAGCGAAACGGTAATAAAAACGAACAAGCTAACTAAGCGATTCGACGATTTTGTGGCTGTGGATGAAATAACATTCGAAGTTCACAAAGGCGAAATATTCGGATTTCTCGGGGCAAATGGTGCAGGGAAAACAACTGCCATGCGTATGCTTTGCGGGCTTTCCATACCCACCTCGGGTGAGGCTACAGTAGCAGGGTTTGACTTATTTAAAGAGCCTGAAGAGATTAAAAAGAACATAGGATACATGAGCCAGAAGTTTTCATTATATGAAGACCTGACGGTTAAGGAAAACATAGAATTTTATGGCGGAATTTATGGATTAACAAATAAGGAGATAAAAAGTAAAAGCGAGGAACTTATTGATAAGCTCGGGCTTCATAATGAAGCGAACAAACTGGTATCTTCCCTACCCCTCGGTTGGAAACAGAAACTTTCCTTTTCAGTTGCCGTTGTGCACACTCCAAAAATTGTTTTCCTGGATGAACCCACCGGCGGCGTTGACCCAAGTATGCGCCGGCAGTTTTGGGATTTAATTTACAATGCGGCCGACAGAGGCATTACTATATTTGTTACTACGCACTATCTTGATGAAGCAGAATATTGTAATCGTGTATCTATTATGGTAGATGGTAAAATTGAAGCGCTTGATTCCCCTGCAGCATTAAGGAAAACGTATGAAGCGAAAACCATAGATGAAGTATTTTATAAACTGGCAAGAAAAGCGAAGCGGTCGGAATAGCTGATAGAAAAAAGATGAATAAAAGAAAAGTAAATATGCTAAACTATTATGAGATTGCTTCGTTCCTCGCAATGACGTATTACCGTTCTGTAAGCCACAGGTGGAAACCCTATCGTCATTGCGAGGAACGAAGCAATCTCTCCGAATCCTTACATTATTTTATAAATTCATTCGACGTATCTATACCATTTAATATAAGCTATCAGCTATAAGCCAATTATGAAACAATTTCTCTCATTTATAAAAAAGGAATTTGCTCACGTTTTCAGAGACAGAAAAACGTTGCTTATGCTTTTTGGGTTTCCTATTGTGCAGATTGTTCTTTTTGGTTTTGCTCTTACCAACGAAATTAAAAATGCCAATATTATAGTGGTAGATAATGCTAAAGATATTGCATCGCAGCAAATCATTGATAAAATGGTGGGTAGTAAATTTTTTAATGTTCAAAAAACATTAATGACACCTTCCGAGATAGATGCGGCATTTAAGGAAGGTAAGGCAAAACTGGCAGTTGTGTTCCCTGTCAATTTTAATACCGACCTGCTACATTTGAATAAAGCCTCTATACAAGTCATAGCCGATGCTTCAGACCCTAACACGGCGGTAACGCTTACTAATTATATTACTTCTATTGTCAACGAGTATCAAGCACAAATTTCTCCCACCTCAGCCCTTCCGTATACTATAAAGCCAGAGGTAAGAATGCTATATAACCCTGATCTGAAAGGAGCTCCTAATTTTGTGCCCGGTGTAATGGCAATGGTATTGTTATTGGTCTGCGTGATGATGACCTCTGTATCTATTGTGCGGGAAAAAGAGATGGGAACAATGGAAATACTGCTTGTATCTCCCGTTAAGCCTTTAATGGTAATAATTGCCAAGGCAATTCCTTATCTCGTATTGTCCATAGTTAACCTGGGGGTGATACTTCTATTAAGCGTATACGCACTCGACGTACCTATAAAAGGCAGCATTACGCTGCTTGTTTTTGAAAGCATCTTACTGATTGTAACCGCGCTGGCACTTGGACTGCTCATTTCCACTATTACCTCATCGCAACAATCAGCCATGTTTGCCTCCATGCTTGGCATGATGCTGCCTACCATGTTATTGAGCGGCTATTTATTTCCCATAGAAAATATGCCCGTAGTGTTGCAGGTTATTTCAAACATTGTTCCTGCAAGGTGGTATTATGTTATAGTGAAAGCCGTTATGTTAAAAGGCTTGGGCTTTTCTTCCATTTGGAAGGAAACACTCATCCTGGCAGGCATGGCAGTAGCCTTTACCGCTCTGAGTCTTAGAAATTTTAAAATACGATTGGAATAATGAGAGCGCTACGATTTTTAATGCAGAAGGAATTCAGGCAAATGTTCCGGGATAAAGGATTTACCGGAAGGCTGTTTATTGCGCCTGCCATACAGCTTATCTTATTGCCTATGGCTGCTAACTACACCATTAAGAATATAAACATTGCCATCGTTGACCACGACCATTCTATCGAATCGCAAAGACTTTCCAATAAGATACTCTCATCAGGTTACTTTAAACTGGCTAATTATACCGACTACAACTCTAAAGCAAGCACACTGATTGAAAATGACAAAGCGGATTTGGTACTTGAGATTCCTGAAAAATTTGAAAAAAATCTCATTCGAGAAGGCAGTCAAAAAATAGCTATTGAAGTAAATGCTATAAACGGTGTTAAAGCAAGCATCGGATTTGGTTACCTGAGCAGCATTATTGCGGATTATAATAATAACCTTCGCATGCAATGGATAGCCCCCCAGGAAACGAGCCCCACCCCTACTATTGATGTTGTCCCTTCCTATTGGTATAATCCCACTTTAACCTATTATATATATATGGTTCCTGCCATCTTAGTGTCCCTTATCACAGGGATAGCAGGATTATCAGCGGCCTTCAACATTGTAAAGGAAAAAGAAATGGGAACCATTGAGCAGATTAACGTAACTCCCATTAAAAAATATGAGTTTATCCTGGGCAAGCTCCTTCCATTTCTTGCAGTTGGAACCGTTGTTTTCAGTTTTGGATTATTGTTTTCCTGGGTAATATATGGCATTCAACCTTTGGGTAATATCGCTGTTCTCTACCTCTTTATGTATGTATTTCTATTTGCTATTTTAGGTTTCGGACTTCTTATTTCTACCTATTCACAAACCCAGCAGCAGGCTAATTCTATCATGTTCTTGTTCATGATGATATTTAATATGATGAGCGGCCTTTACACTCCCATTGATAGTATGCCCGGCTGGGCCCAATTTGCATCACATCTCTTTCCTATCAGTTACTTTATTGAAGTTATGCGCATGGTGGTTATTAAAGGCAGCGGCATTCATGATATACGATTCCATATATTGTTTGTATTCCTCATTGGGCTTGTGCTTAATACCTGGGCAATTCTCAATTACAGGAAAACGACCTGACGGAATATATCCGGCACACAGCCTGCTGTTAATAAAAATCAATAATTATTTAACTTTCCTGTAAGAAAATCACGCTATATTAGCATTTGTCAATTATTTCCTACGCTAATAAAAATAAAATGAAGAAAGCCTTTCTATCCCTTGGAGTATTTCTTTTATTGCTCTGTAATTACCCCGTTTCTTCATATGGACAATCTATGCGCAGTTTATTTGTCATGCTTCCTGATGAGTGCACTCCCGGCTTGGATAAAGATGGCCGAAGAGCGCTTGTAGAAGCGGCAACACAGGAATATGTAGTTCCGGGACATTCCCAGGAAGAGGTACTGGACTATTCTATTGATACAGTCACAGCCAATTATTTAGCTTACGAATACAGCAACAAAAAAGGACGGGGCCGTAATGTGGCTTATGAGATTAAGGAATTCAAAATGAGTGGGGGAAAATATATTCTACTATTCTCGAAGAATAGTGATACCAGAAGTACCTCTAACAAATACGAATCACATGTTTACAACATCAATTTCGCGGATAGTTCTTTAATAAAAACAGATGCTCCTATCCTCCCTCAAAATTTAAACTATTCGGTTTTCCTAAAGAGTACCACTCCTGAAGCTATTAAAGATTCCATTAAAAAAACATCTTTATGCACTTTTGATTTGGATATTGAATCGCCCGGCAAAATAATCTTTTATATCGTTCTTGAATCTGATAAAGACGAGAAATGGCTCGCCGGCAACATTATGGTACTTACATGGACAGGCACTACATTCAAAGGCGTTCTCTCCTTCCAAAAAGAAAATTAAATTTAACTTTCCCGCCTCTACTCCAATAACATAAGGATTGCCTCAAAAAATTTATCTTTGAAGGTCTTTTAGTGTATCTACTATACAGGAATCTTTATTGAACCCATGAAAATAAAAATATACGAGGTAGATGCGTTTACCTCCTGCTTATTCGGGGGCAATCCTGCCGCCGTATGCCCGCTTGAAAGCTGGTTAAGTGACGAAACCATGCAGAATATTGCCATGGAAAATAATTTTTCCGATACTGCATTTTATGTAAATGAAAAGGGCAGGCTGAAAATACGCTGGTTTACTCCAAAGGCTGAAGTAGACTTGTGCGGTCATGCTACGCTTGCCACTGCTCATGTGCTTTTCAACCATGAAGGTTTTACAGGTGACGAAATAACTTTCGATTCCTTAAGCGGACCTCTTAAAGCGAAGAGAAACGGAGAGCTTATTACCCTTGATTTTCCTGCCGATATTGTTACACCAACACCTATGACGGAAGAATTCAAAAAAGCATTCGATATTCTTCCTACAGAGATTTGGAAAGGAAAAACAAAACATATGTTCGTCTATGGCAGTGAAGATGATATTAATAATATAAAACCCAATTTTGGGTCAATTGCTACAGCTTTTGCAGGTGGGGTTATTATAACAGCAAAAGGGAAAAACTCCGACTTTGTCTCCCGCTTTTTTGCTCCCGCTTTAGGCGTTAATGAAGACCCTGTAACGGGCTCGGCGCATAGTTTACTTATCCCCTACTGGGCAAACAAACTGGATAAAACTTCCCTTACTGCCGTACAACTCTCCTCCCGCAAAGGGCATTTGCAATGCACCCTTTCGGGTGACAGGGTATTGATTGGTGGAAATGCAAAGACTTATCTGATAGGTACAATAGAACTGTGAACGAGAGATTCTAAAGCTACTTGTCACGCTGACGAAGGAAGACCGTCCGAATAGTTCCAGTATGGCGGTTTCGGATATTTGCCAGCTGGGCTCCGACCGTTAAAAGACGTTAAAAAAACAGGTATTATATTTGCAAATAAAATAAATACTTACTTTCACGGCAATTACTGACAACCTATGGCTGAAGACTTGGAACTTGAAAAGAAATTTACCAAATTAAATACCATCATCGGGTGGTGTGTATTCCTTATAGCGGCGTGCGTCTATTGGAGCACCATTGAGCCTACTGTAAGCTTTTGGGATTGCGGTGAAAATATTCCTGTTTACTACAAATTGGAAATCGGACATCCGCCCGGGGAACCTGCACTGCAATTGCTCCAGCACTGTATATCGCTGCTTTGCTTTGGCGATGTGCATAAAGTAGCCCCGATAATAAACAGAGCCTGTGCCACCTACAGCGCATTCACCATATTATTCCTTTTTTGGATAACCACTTTTTTTGCAAAAAAACTTTATTCCCGCTACGGTGCATTAACAAAAGGACGAATGTATGCCATACTGGGAGCCGGATTTATAGCTGCCCTCTCTTTCACTTTCAGCGATTCTTTATGGTTTTCAGCCACCGAAGCCTCGGTGTGGGCTATGTCTGCCTGTTTCACAGCGCTTATGCTTTGGTGCTCCACTAAATATGCCCGCGCTACGGATCACAGCGAACGCTGGCTCATTTTATTATCATTCTTAGTAGGGCTTTCGATAGGCGTCCACTTCCTTTGCATATTATTTATACCTGCTGCTGTTTTACTTTATTTTCTTAAAAACTATCCGGACGGATTACGTGCAAAATGGTTGACAGTTCTGCTTTCGCCTATTACAAAAAACAAACAAAAACAAGTCGGACTCGCCGGTTTCATTGCCGGCACCTTAGTGCTTGGGGGCGTTAAATCTATTGTTATTCCGGGCGTTATTGGGGTAGCAGGCTGGTTTGAATTATTCTTTGTCAATAATTTCGGATTGCCTTTTAATTCCGGCGCATTAATTTATGGGTTAGTTCTTGCTGTACTCATTGTATGGGGGCTTAAATACACCAAAGCCAAAAATAAACCCGGCTGGAACACCGCTATTCTTTGTAGCACCACTTTAATAATTGGCTATTGTTCCTTCATGCTGCTGGTGATTCGTGCCAATGCTTTTACACCCCTGAACGAAGATAGTCCAAGCGACCCTATGAGCCTGAACGATTACCTTGACCGGAAACAATATGGGTCCTGGCCCCAACTATATGGACAATATTACAATGCTACTCAAATCAGTACCAAGGAAGGCAGCCCTGTTTATGCAAAAGATGAAAAGAAAGGGAAATATATAGAAATTACAAAAGTTGAAAGCCAGGTATTCGACCCTGCCATGTGCACGGTTTTCCCGCGTATGTACGATCCCTCGCAGGGTCGCCCGAGAGGTTATAAGAACTGGGGCGGGACTGACGTGGTAAAGGTAAAGACGATAGGTGACGACGGACAACCTGTAGTACAAGATAAACCCACTTTTGGCGACAACCTTACCTTTTTCAGGCGCTACCAGATCCAGTTTATGTTCCTGCGTTATCTTATGTGGGATTTCTGCGGGCGACAAAACGAT
>Ga0206812_1005_pt1 | contig 83950 bp, 67 predicted proteins | sample Alteio_BWOrgCont_54_FD_152912 | JGI IMG/M metagenome (GOLD analysis project Ga0206812, IMG submission 152912) | Enriched cells from forest soil in Barre Woods Harvard Forest LTER site, Petersham, Massachusetts, United States -... | ecosystem: Environmental > Terrestrial > Soil > Temperate forest >... | reverse complement strand
AAAAGCATTACCTGTAAAAGTTAAACACCAATTTGATTTTAAAACTAAGGGCTGGATTATTGCCGGAATGATATTGTTAATTGTAACGGCTATCAGTACAGGTTTATGCGGCCATTTATGGGCAGAGAACAACCGTTTACAGGCAGTTGATATTAAGTACCGTTTACTACAGCAAGTTGACACAAGTTCTACAAAATGGGCTGATAGCATTTATACAAGCAATCCTGATGAAGCGGAGAAAACGGTTATTAGGATGGAAAGCAGGAAGATTACGAAAGATAGAGCCAACGATATACAAAATGGCAAGCGGGGCAAAAAATCGAGAAAGCGACACAAATAGAAAGCCTTACATGGTACAAAACATACCACCCCATATTGCATCTTTGGGTTATTTTATTTCATTTAATTTGCTCTCCTTTCGAAATATAATATTCAATTTCGTTCTTAATATTCAATAATGACTGAGCAATGTCCTCATCGTATTTTATCTCAAACAATATGCAATCGTTCTCTAAGCATTTTTTTCGCTTAAGTAAATCCAGCCTTACAAGGTTTTCGAAACCTTTATCTCCGCCAAAAAATTCTATTGGCTGATAATGCTGCTTCCCATTGTATTCAATTGCGATATTTAATGATTTAAAATAAACATCAAAAATTTGTCTTCCGAGCCAGGCAGGTTTATATTGATACAATATATCCTGATCTTTGAAGTTTTCCTTAAAATACTTAAAAATCAATATCTCATTATAAACCGTTCCTACTTCCCGGTAACCGCTATTTTTCCTAACTTGGTTCTCAATGCTGCGTATATTAGCTTTTAGTCGACGGTAAAATTCTTTCACGACTAATTCCGTAATATTAACTGCCCTTAATTTTTGTTCTAATTTCTCTTTTACTTTATCTCTTTGATAACTCCATTTTGGCGCGTTTGAATCTGAATAACGTTCATAAATAGCTATATCAAGCACATCCGACATCAATTCAGGGTAAGAATTATCAAGTTTCAATACATCAATCAAATAGTCTATTTCGAAAAATTTCTCAATATCACTTAGCTTCATGCACCTTATAAATATTTCCATATTTTCTGCACTTATTAGTTGGTTTGTACTACCAGTCAGTGAAAACCTGGTTCTGAAATATTCTAAGTAGCTATGATCTTGAAAGGGTATTCCCTTTCCATAATTAAGATAATTCAGGAATTCTTCGGAGCTAATACTAAAATCAAATATAATTGACCCTAATGCGATCTCAACCGGGTTTAACAATTCTCTATACCGTAATTCTTTGAAAATTTTTTCAATTGGAACAGATGTAAAATAAAAACATATTAAAAACCTGAGATGATTTTTGTCAAACCATTCGTTACCGCCAAAACTGCCAATATAATCTTGGATATAATTTTCAAAATATTCAGATGGTAAAGATTTGAGACATTGGTTTATGTACCTTGGTTCATAAATACAACAGGAATTATATATATCCTGAAAAACCTTGATTGGCGATCCTGTAGGGACAATATAAATTGGAACCCAATTAATTCCATAAGCACCCTCGACAATTTTTCCGCATGGATAACAAGACTTATCGCCTAAAAGGAATATGAGATCGTTGTAATAAATTAATTCAAAATGTGAACTTATTCCATCAAGAAGGGCGAATTTTTCCCGATGAAAATTTGAATCGTAAATTGTTGGTTTGTTTTGGGTAGGAGACAGCTTAGACGCTTCAATGTGTATTTTTTTGAGATCAATATTATATTTGTTTATATAACAATTCTCAATTAATTGATTCATCAAATACTGCAATTAGGATATTAAAAATTAGAGAGTTGCTGATCAATAAAAAATAACAACTCGCCTGTAGATTTGTTATAGCACTCATTTAAAGCGTTTTTTGCACTTTTATAACCCAACATGTTTGATTTACTTGATACGTTTGAAACCTCTTTGGTTATAATTTTGTCTCCTATAAATATCTGCACATAATATGCGGTTACTGCGTTCCATTCCCCCTTTGGAAATACCATTGTAGAAAAATGACCGCCAATCATCCCTATTCCACCGGAAATGTCTGCTCCGAATCCTGCATGATAAGCGGCTATGCCTATTTTAATCAAAACTGATTTGCTGGGTAAATTCTTTTTATAATAGTCTGATTCTGGCCGCTGTATCAATATTGCTGACGGATACGTTACTTTTAATTGAGAAAATAATGTCTGAATTATCTGCTCTGACGAACATTCGATTTTATTTTTTGGAGGTATAGATCTACCATCAAAAAATACAACATTAATCGTATCATTTTTTCTTAAATCAATCCTGGGCTTAACTTGGTAGTTTTCTGGACACCAAACATATATTTTTTGAGCTTTAGCGAGATAAGAACTAACTAATAATAGGATAAGTAGAAAGTATTTCATATTTTTTTAAAGGGTTAGAATATGGTCACTTATTATATGGACGGAATTTATTATAACTATATGCATCCCCCAAACATTTTATAAATAGCTCTGATAAATATTTCTACGTCCAATAGCACATACCATTCCTTTTTAAATTCGAATCCATGTAAACGCACTAATCCATTATAATGCTCCCAATCAATCGTTTTTTTTGTACTGTCACCATATTGGTAATTGTAATCATATTCGTGTGATTCAATACCAGTTGATACATGAAGTTCTAAAATGTCGGAGTGAATAATCTTATTACAGGTATCTCTAAATGTAAGATTTATGTCGTCAAATAATCCAAAGTCGAAGTTATTAACTTCAGTCATTGCTTTGATATACTCTTGTTTAGATTGGTCTTCGTCGGGTAACGCTTTCATTTGATCGTCAATAACTCTTAAAGAAACGGCTAATTCAATTAAAAGACGACTGGCTTTGGAATAGAAAAATAGATTCTGTAAAGATTTTAAGGGCTCTTGAACATCATCAGGATTACTTTTTCGTGAAATTTCTTTATCCGCAAAAAACACACACATTAGATCATAGGCCTTCTCAAGAATTATATTTTTGTCAATCTGATATGTCCCGATGTTTTCCATTTCTTTAAATTATTAGCGCGTAACATTATTATTATTTATAGCCCATTCATAATCTTTTTGGATACTTAATATCTTAAATATTTGAAACGAAAATTCAGCGATGCTTTTAATTAGCTTTTCAAGTTTATCGTAATTCAGACGAATTTCAATATTATTTTGATCACATTCATGGCATATAAAAAAATGATTAAATAGCGATTTATGAGTTAAAGACTTAAAAACTAAGGCTTTTCTAATAATAGACTGTGAATGGGTAATTGCATGCCTGACAATTGAGAGGACACACCAAAATTCTGAAAAGCTTAAGTTGTAATTATTGGTTTGTGAAGATGACAAGAAATCTTTTCCAGTAGCTTTTTTTACAAAACCAAACAATTTATCTCCGCCAGGATATTTGGCACGAACGTTTTCAATAAAACCAATTTTTTTACCATCCTTTTCGATATCTTTTATTTCATCAAAAAAACTTGGACAAATCTGAGTTTTCTGCCACACAATGTCTTTAAAAAAACGTTCTAAGCCCTCAAATGATTGGGCAAATGCATAACATGATTCTATTGAAATAAGTCTATGAATTTCCTTTTCATATTCTTTTGCCATTGTAATATTCTTGTGACCTGTATAGAAATTAATTGTCCACCCTCTATCTGTAGGTCCAGTAATGTCGCTGATTATTAATGAGGATCCTGAAATCAATTGATCATCATCAAGTTTGGTATATTCCGTAATTGAATTTAGCAATTGCATGTTAATCCAGTCAACATTGTGCCGTAACTTGATTAATCGGTCGAAATAAATGTTCAATGCTGTTTTGTAAGGGTTTTCCATCTCAATATGTATTTTGTATTTGATAACAAAATCAACCATTAGAAAGCTCTATTTAATAGCGGTTTTTGTACTTCATCCTCTATAAAAAAACCCATTTTTGAATAATGATCGCTAAGTTTATCCTGATTATGTTATCTCAAATCCTCAACTATCGCAACTATGAGTTAAGGCATCTTATTCTTTTCGCTATTCGGATTTTTTAAATGTAATTCTTGATTTATTAGCTCGATTAAGTATTTATCGGCAATCTTTTTCATGCAAGCCATTTTGGGATTTGCATATCCGTTCCACATTGCAGTTTGTCCCACGACTTCCTTCGATTTTACCAACAAATCACCATTCTTATTATTAACAATTGCAATTGACCCGCTCGCTCTACCCATGCCAGTTTTGCTGATTATGCACATAATTATATAATCAGCGCTATCTTTTTTAAAGGTAATTTTGTAATTATCAGATAGCAGCTTATCAACTATTGGTTGCTCATAACCATTATCTGTTTTTTCAACGTAAATTCTTTGGGCTTTAGAGGCCAGGCAAATAAATAGCAATAAGATTATAAGTAAATTTCTTTTCATCGGTTTAATTAAAACATACTTTGATTTAGCATGCGACTGTTACCTTCTATTTTAATGGATTTATTTATATGCAATACCTATGAGTTTTACTCCCCAATGGTCGGGCTTATCTTGTAAAAGAACTATTGAAGCTCCTAATTTAGCAGCATTTTTTTTTAAATCTTTGCGGGCATTTTTATCACCTAATCCCTGGGCATATGCACCTCCCCACCCTGATTTACCTATTACTTCACCAAGCTTTGTTAAACCTTTGACATCGTCTGAATTAGATGTAATTTCAACTTTTTCCCAATCCTTTTCACCATTAACAATTGCTAATTTTTTTTCACCAGCACAATTTTCCTCCCTGCCACTCGCATAAATAATTTTTATAAGGCTGTTTTTATATTCAGAATTTATAGATGTTTCATTAGGATATGTAAATTCAACCATGTCAGGGGTCGACTGTACAATTTTTACCTTTAGCGTGTCGCCGTTGCGTTTAATAATCTTGTCTTGTGCATTTACAAATTGAATTAAATGGAACAGTAATGTAAATAAGATTAAGGTCTTTGATATTCTCATTATAAATTAGGTGTTGTGAACTTTAAAGTGAAGTAAAAATATGTAAAATATACATTATACTAAGGCATTTGTATTTATATCTGATTGAATTGATATAATTTTTCCATATTCACCACATCCGCGAAGATAGCCCACGCCGGGATAAAAAGTAAAGGCTATACAAGCGGGCAGTTGTGTTTTGTTTTTCAGTGGCTTGCCCGGCCTTGACTATTTACCCGGCTCGCGCTGTTGGTTGCTTAAGCGGTAAATATGGGATGGTGTGCGCTATGGGCTTGCGGGTGGTTAGCCACTAATCTTTTTACTAAAAGCCAGTCATTAAAATTGTATCATAATGCAATATTTCGTATCTTTATATCGTAAGATTTGTAAATAATCTGCATCAAAAAAATGGTTAGTAATTCGGTGCGTAGTACATCGGTAACCATATAAAGTATTGTAAATCAGTAGGTAATTAACCGTGTTCGATTCCCCTACGGGCTACCAAAGGAAAAGTTCTTAGTTGAACTTTTCCTTTTTTATTTTCATAAAATGCTGCTTTACAGTAAGTTATATTCAATTTTTAGGCGATAAAAAGCGATTCGATATTTTACAAAATCTTTTTATTTTTAATTACGATTTCTTAAAAATGCGCCCTGATTTCATTTGAACGCAGGTTTAATGGTTGGATTCCCCTGATTCAATTGATCTGATACCGCCAAAAACAACCCACTTTATTTGTCTTAATCCGACTGATTTCGATTGTAAATCACTGTTGATCTGCATAGTTGCAGGGCTTTCCAACTTTGGCAAGCAAGTAGATAAAATTCAAGATGATCTTGGCTGGTCATCATTGTTTGAATTCTGTTTAGTTTTAATATTTTGACAGCTTGTTTTATAAACACCTTCTTTTTGGGAAAGGCATCTGTGTTAGCGATGAATAGCTGGTCAATTTCAGCAGAATATCCAGCACTACCTATTTAATAATAAGCCATAATAGCTATATTCGCAATACTGTGTTTCAATAAACTCTACAAATGAAAGCGGGCGAAATAAGATATTCCTTATTAAATCATAAGTCAGCCCGTTTTTTACATTTTATCATTATCATCTTTTTGCTGTTTATTGTCCCTGATCAGCTAAATGCACAAGACATTAGTAACCTGCATATAGAAAAAGTACAAGAAGAAGGGCTTACCAACGATTGTATAATAAGCATAAATCAGGATAGTAATGGATTTCTTTGGTTTGGGACAAAGGAGGGGCTATTTAGGTATGATGGTTACAGTTTTAAAGCATTTAGGAATTTCCCAGGAGATTCAACCACGTTAATGGGCAATGTAATCCAATGTATTTATCCCGAAAAAAATAATTTATGGATCGGATCTGACGGTGGGTTGAGTAGAATTGATATCAACACCCAAAATATAAAAAACTTTAAGTGTAATGGATTAAAGGCAAATACGATATTAAAGAAAAATGACTCTGTGTTTTGGGTAGGAACTGCTTCAGGTTTGTTTCAATTCAATAAGTACAATTATAAATGGAAAAAGGTGCCCGGCTTTGAAAAAAGCACATTTATTAACTCATTGACCGATGATCACAATGGCCATTTGTATGTAACCACAAGAAATGGATTTTATTGTTATTATAAATTAACCGGAGTTTTTAAGTATTATCGCCCCGATCTGCCAACGTTTCCGCAGGAGGATAAAAACGCCTCACTAAGCTTTAGCAAATCGATATTAGATAAACGAGGTAATCTTTGGATAGGTACCTGGGGTGCAGGCCTTATACGGTTTAATACAAAAACCGAGGAGATTAAAACCTGGTTTTATAAAACAGATGATCTTCATTTTTTACCTTATAAAATAATATCCGACCTGTTTCATGATGAGAACGAAAATATTTGGCTGGCCAACAAGGAAGGCGGCCTTACCATTTTTAATCCTTCAAAAAACAGGTTTATCAATTACCCGGTTGAGTGGGCAAGTGAAAATAGAATATCCGGTGCTGTAATATCCCTATTTCGTGATAAGTTGGGTACTTTTTGGATCGGTACAGAAAATGGAATAGTTAAATATGATCCGCACTATGTTCATTTATCAAAAACAGAATATAAGTTAAAAACAGATACAGGCCTTATTCTCACACACCTTGCGCCTTTAACCATGCTTAAAGAAAAAGATGGTTTGTGGTGGATGGGGATGTATGAAGGGTTGTTCATGTACGATCAAAAAAAAGGGTTTATACAAGATTATAGTAAAGTTTTGGGCCTGCCTGCCAATTTTGCCGTATTTAATATCCTGAACGATAAAAGCGGGGCAACATGGTTAAACGCAAAAAATATGCTGGTTAAGGTTTCTGAGAATGTAAATGTCAGAGATCACCCATTTCACACTGAGATATTTAAATCGCCTGATATTAAAAGCAGCATCTATATTTTATACATCGATAATGAAAACAGGATATGGGTAGGAACACATAGCAATGGCATTTTCAGATTTGACCAGGAAGCAAAAAAGTTTATTTCTTACCATTATAATACAATAGGGCCGGAGTCTAAAATAAATGAGATACGTACATTTTGTGAATTGTCAAAAGACAGCCTATTAATAGGCGGAGTGCATACCGGGCTAATTTTGTTACATATCAATACGGGGCGTTTTGAAAAAATTACATGGAATAATGTAAACAAGCTTGTTCCAGATCTTACAATTAATGAATTATATAAAAAAGATAAGGATGTATGGATCGGCACAGATTATTATGGCCTGTGGGAAACCAATACTCAATTTAAAAAACCTGAGATCATAACTGCTAATGATGGCCTGCCCTCGATGTCTATTACGGCTATAGCCGGCGATAAACAAAACGGCCTTTGGCTGTTAACTAATGCCGGGGCAGCTAAATTTCATATACCTGATAAAAAAATAACTCAATTTAATAAAAAAGATGGCATTCAAAGCCCGGACGCGCTATCTTCAATAATTATCGATGATGACAGCAATATATCAATAGCATCCAAAGGGTGTGTTTATAGCTTTAACCCGGCTAACTTTGTAAAAAATACACATCCGCCCGAGATATCAATAACAGACTTACGCATTTTTGACAAGGATTATACTATACACAAAGGGGAAACCATTAGACTTAACTACAATCAAAACTATTTTTCCTTTGAGTATGTAGCGCTCAACTATACCCAGTCCAGGCTTAATAAATATGCTTATAAAATGGATGGGCTTGATAAAAGTTGGAACATTGCCGGATCCCGTCGTTATGTTTCGTACGCAAATCTGGACGAAGGCACCTATGCTTTTAACGTAAAAGCATGTAATAACGAAGGTATATGGAATAATACGCCCACTAAGCTTGTATTAATTGTAAACCCTCCGTTTTGGCATAGATGGTGGTTTTATCTGGCATTTTGTGTATTAGTTTTAAGTATAATTTATATCATCTACAGGTATAACATGAATCAGTTTAAGATGCGTTTGCAATTACGTGATAATATAGCCCGCGACCTGCATGATGATATTGGTTCAACTTTAAGCAGCATCAACATATTCAGTAAAATAGCATTACAAAAAATAAGCATAGATAAGCGGAGCAGTAGTGAGTTATTACAAAAAATAAGCGACAAGTCGGAAAGAACCCTGGATGCACTATCAGATATTGTGTGGTCCATCAATACCAGGAACGATGGCCTGGATAATTTTTTGATGAAAGCCCGTGAATATCTTTCTGAAGTGCTCGAAGCGCAATGTATTCCTTACGATTTTAGTATTGATCCGGAGATAGAACATTTAAAAATAGGAATGGTCTCAAGGAAAGAGTTATATCTTATTTTTAAAGAAGCAATTTGTAATGCCTCAAAATACTCCGGATGCACCTTTATACAAATTTACTTAACAAGAAATAAGAACATCTGTAAATTAACCATTCATGATAATGGCAAAGGGTTTAATGTAAACGCTGTTTCTTCGGGTAATGGGCTTTATAACATAAGAAACCGGGCAAAAAAAATGGCGGCTGAGCTTCATATTGAAAGTGCAGAAAACAAAGGCACACTGGTATCTTTAAGTTTTCATACCCCCCGATTTCGGTAGCTGTAAATAATAATAATCTATTTACATTTAACTTATTATGGCCGCCCATACTACCCTATAAATTATTGTTTGGCTGGCAGCCCTCATTAAAGGCAAAATACTAAAAAGAAATTTAATGAAAACAGGCGTTTTGATATACGAGGACAATACGGACTTATGCGAAGCGCTTGTGCAACTCCTTAACACTTCTGATAATTATACCTGTGCCGGGGCTTTCCAAAATTGCACAAATGTTATAAACAATCTTCAAACTTTAAAGCCGCAGGTTATTTTGATGGATATTGACATGCCGGGAAGAAATGGGATTGAAGCAGTTCAACTTATCCGGCAGGTTGATACAGAGGTGAAGATAATTATGCTTACCGTTTTTGACGATAATAAAAATGTAATTGCTGCTATTTGCGCCGGTGCTTCAGGATATTTACTTAAGAAACATTGCTTTGAAAAACTATTCGGCGCTATTACAGAATCGTTAGAAGGTGGAGCTCCGTTAAGCGCTAATATTGCACGAATGTTGGTAGAGCACTTGGCTCAAAATAGTTCAGGCACGATTGAAAAATATGATCTTACCGTACGGGAAAAAGAAATACTGAACTACCTGGTAAAGGGATTTAGTTACAAAATGATAGCAGGATCACTTAATATCAGTTTTGAAACTGTAAAAAGCCACATCCGAAATATTTATGAGAAGCTTCATGTGCATAACCAATCAGAAGCCGTTGCAAAGGCTATAAAAAACAGGGTGGTTTAAATTTGAACCGCTTTAGCCCCCATTATCTAAGGGCGGTAATTTCCGTTGTCAAACCAACAACCTGTACTTTTATTATACCAAAATTAGGTGCGTACCACTCGGTGGTTTCTGCAGTAAACGGGGCCATCTTATAACCTTTTAGCGTAGTGGTACTTTTATTAACTATTTTGAAACAATTCCAGGTTCCGGCGGGCGTGGTCACATTTTCTTTTGCAACAACCGTCCTTTCAATTTGAGTGGTGCCCACGGTTGCTACGCTCCCAATTTTTTCATCCATTTGTGAAGTAACACTCTTTAAATGGTCACCAACCTTCATCCCGGCAGGATATTCCATAGGGGTGGAACTGAATTTAATATTAGCTTGCTGTGGGCCATTGCCCCCCATGTCCATTATAAATGCACCACCATTACATTTGTAAGAAATAGTTCTTTTCTCGTCGGGTTTTCCTTTTTTATCGAGATATTCCGTATTAACAGTTGCGGTAGTTACCCCGTTTGTTGTGGTTACGTCAACCACTGTCGAAACCACTTTTCGTAAAACGACACCCTTCTCATTGTAACAGGTGGATTCAATAACCTTGTTTTTTTTCATATACATATACTGAGAACAATCCTGTGCCAGCAGCTTTGACGTTATCAAAAGTAAGACGATGATGAATGTAAATTTTTTCATGGGTTTTTGTTTATATAACAAATCTATTACTAACTGCAATAAGCGTCAATACCGCAAACGGGGGATATCCTTTCTGTTGAACAGCAAACCGCGATATCAATCTCATTAAATAAGCAATGGATTTATTTAAGCGCGGTTAGTTCCATCACAAAGGTTTTTCCCTGCATTTTCACCATGCCAAAACCTGGGGCATACCATACGGTGCTTTCAGAGGTATTTGAAGGCATTTTTGGCCCCAATTTACCCAGTTTGGCTCTAAGCTTATCCATAGCGCTCATCGCGCTGTTAATAGTATCGGCGTGGGCGCCTTTGAATGTTGTTGAGGATGTAGTTTTATAGGTTATTTTATAGCAATCCCAGCTTCCGGCAGTTGTGGTAACATTTTCTTTCCCCACGATCTCCCTGTCAGTAATTTGAACCGTGGTGACACCCGTCATTCCATTACTCATATCTATTTCCATTTGTGTGGTGGCATCTTTTAAATGATCGCCAATATGCATCCCTGATGGGTATTCCATATAGCCCTGGTTTATTACTTTAAAAGTTACTTTGGTATTTTGCTGTGATTGTTGCTGAGCCTGCTGCTGGGTGTTAACGCTCATATCCATCATCATTACCCCGCCATCGCACTTATAAACCGCCGTTGATGAATTGACCAATTTCCCATTTTTATCATACGCATCCGCGGCAATGTTTGCAGTAGTTACCCCGTTTGCCGTGTTCACATCAGTAACCTTTATAACCGATTTAAAGGTGACCTCTTTTTTATTATTGAAGGCCGTCATCTCGATGGTTTTGTTTTTTTGCAAGTACACGTACTGCGAACAGTCTTGCGCTAACAGGCTGGTTGTTAGTAAAAAACAGGCGAAAAGGAGTGCGAGGTTTTTCATGGGTTTTAGTTTTATATAACAAAACTATTACATAAGCCAATCGGTGTCAATCCCCCAATCGGGTGATTGACATTCCCATTCAGACGGGAAAAATTGGTTTCATTATAAAGATACATAGTTTACAATTAATACAACTTGCTTAGCATTTCACATATACTATTTGATTTAAAATTAATCAACAGACCTCCTTAATGATTTAATGCAGTCCATTTAAAACCCCCCGATTTGGTGATTGACCCACTGCTCTATCCACAGTAATTTTAATTACATCAATTTAAAGGAAAAACAACATGAACCTTGCTGCCCATCGCTGGATGGCGGATGGAGTTCATGATAGTTTATTAAACTTAAAAGAAACACTTATCAAAATGAAAAACATGAAACCCAACCCCAAACACGATTGCTTTTATACCAGCCATCGCTCCAAATTCTATTATGTACTGCTATCGTTGTTGGTCTGTGCCTTTTGTGCAAATGCCCAGGTAAAAAAATCCACGGCACCGCCTGCTAAAACAACAACACCGGCTGTTACAACAGTACCTGCATCAACCCAGACAACTGTACCCGCTGCTACAAAAAAAATCGTCGAGAAAACAACGCCAGTGCTAGATGGAAATGTACAGCACCTTGCGGTAAAGGCCCTTGGGTTGGGCGATCCTGCTTATGCAGGTACAAGTAAACATGCCAAAAGAAAGACATCTCATGATAAAGGATTTGACGATACTGCACAAATGCGCATGAACGGGATTACAATTAAACTTGTGAAGAACCCCAGATTTGGTGGCAATGCTCCGCCCGCCTATAAGTTACATACAAAAAAAGGAAGTGAACACAAAGAAAAGAGCACCGACAAAACCGGGGCAGAATGGGATTGTGCATCTTCAACAGTTTCGCTTACGGCCAACAGCCCCAATTTTTTAAGCGCTGATGCAGCTTCAATGGCAGGCCTCATTTATCCAGGGGCATTTTATCGGTTCAATGATTTTTTTAGTGGCAACCCCAAACCTTTTATAGGAGCGCAGCATGTGTTAGGGTTAATAATAGATAATCCTAACTTAAAACCCAACGATAACCCGTTTATAAATATTTCAAAACCTAACTATGAAAAAGTATATGCGGCTGTTGGTAAACTTCAAAATGAATTAAAGGGGCCGGCGGGCACTTTTAGCTTTAATTCAACCAGTTATGAAACAAGCGATGCTACGGCTGCAGCTCTCCAGATCAGCGGAGGGGGCAGCTACGCAGGCGTTACAGTAAGCGCGTCTTATGCCACCTCCAGCGAGTCGAATACGGTAAATGTAACTATTGATGCCACTAAAATATTGTACACCATCCGTGTTGTACCGCCCGATAGCGGCTATTTTATTGACCCCAATGTTGAAAACACAAAAAACCTGATGGTAATGGGCCGCGTAAGTTATGGTGTACGTGTTTTAGCGAATTTTACCTATACCATGAATTCTTCAAAGGACGCTGAAACTTTCAAGGCAAGCTACAGCGGTTTTGGTACAAGTGCAAATGTTGATCTGAACGCACTATCTTCTGATAAAAATGTTTCAAGCACCATAAATTGTTATGTCGTTGGCGGCTCAGGCAAAACTACGCTACAGTTTAACCGGAAAGATCTTGAAAAAGAGATCCAAAATGTATTCAAAAATGTTACCTGGCAAACCGCCCAACCAATTTCTTACTCTTTTTATGACATGGCTGATGATGTGCTCGGGTCATACAGCAATACTGACGACTTTCACGAACGTAACTGCGTGCCCAATGATAATGCTGCCAAACTTGAAAGTGCTTTTATATCTTACACAACCAGTGCGTTACCCGGAGAAGATAAGGATTTTGATACACATTACCATGTAACGGTATATCCTGGCAAGGCGAAGTCAAATAATGGCTATAATGGTTATGATAACGATCCACCCCAGACAGTAAATAATGGCGAAGCATTTCTTATGGCCTACAAAACAGGGCCGCTCAATATAGCGTTCAACGGAGGTAATGACCATCCAGACCCGCTTACTCTTAATACGTTTTTATCAAGCTTTCTTCCGCCCGGCAAATTAACAATGGACTATTTTGTTAAAAATGGAGGATTGATTCATTTTCATATTTATCCCAATGGGAATGATACCTGGGGTATATCAAAAGTTGTTCTGAGACTTAATTTCGCCGGTGGGTTAACACAAACTGTTACATGGGGCGGTACTGGCGGGGATGTTCTTCTTATGTCCCAGAATAGTTCAGAGGGCACCCTTTATTTTGATGGTACATTTAAACCAGTACTATAAAAAATGTTTAATCCCTTATTATTATTCACACCATTTATTCAGAGAAGCTGTCTTACATAGATAAGGCAGCTTCTCTGAATATTTTCAATAGATGGTGCATTTAAGCAATTTAGCATTTACTAAAATGAAAACCATGCCTCGCTACTTTTTATATTTAACTTTTATTTTGATCCTGTTGGTTACTAAGGGTTATGCACAAGCCAATAACCAGCCGGTTACTGCTGCTACCACGCCACCAGCCACATCAGCCGTTATAACATCTAATAATCCGAATAATTTAACCCGGCCAAGTGATGCCCTGGGCCTTACTGAAGTAGATGCGTATGTTACCAACTGTTATAATGTTTACGATCAGACAAACCAGGCATCAGCACAGCTCAATGCCATTGAACAACAGGTTATTGTTACTAAAAAAATAAATATGGACAATAACGGGATAGAGAAACAGTTAACAGCTTTCAATGTTCAGTTAAATACACTAAACACTAATGGGCAGGCCCTGGTAGCGTCCAGCTCTGATATGACCGCAAATGTTTCCAGAGATCTTAAAGACCACCCCTTCAAGATCCCGTCAGCACTTATCAGGGTTAGGAATTCAACAAAAGCGGTAAAGCTATCGCTGAAAAATATACACACCATGCTAACTGTTACTATGGTAAATATCAACCACAGGCTACATCCACTAAGCGCCGCAGACAGTGCTAAAAGCAAATCAGATTCTTCTGCCCGCGGGGTTGCCAATACAGGTAAAACAATGAAAACTGCTATCAGTATTACAGGGATAGGCTTTTCAAGCTTTAACTCTCTTTCTACTGAATTAAATAATATATCCAGTATAAAAAGTATCAATAAAAAATTTAAATCGTCAGGAACATCAACAATTGATGTTGTTCATTATGGCACTACTGATGATCTTTTAAATACAGTGCTTTCCAACTGCAAGGACATGGTTTCGGAAAAAAACGTCGGGAGCTCCGAGAGTGGGAAAATCAGTTTGGCATTTTAACCTATTGGCAATATTAAGATTAACCAAAACACCCGGATCTGTGCCTACCCCTTTCAGTTGCTACTGCCAATGTGACCCCTTATCATAATAACAATATAGTTTTAATAAGATAATTGATCTTGATCTATAAATGAATACATCTTAGAATAAGGATCCTTCATTATCGTATCTTAAAATAGATTCTTCCGTGATTTTTCATTATCAAACCCTCTGATCTTCTATGCTTTTCTTCGCCTGCTCGCTATTAACATTTTGTTAAGTAAAAACCGTAGGATTTAATGTAATGACAAAAAGCGTATTCTAAATAAGTATATAAGTTATTGAATATTGCCCCATAAGAATTTAAGATTTGAACCCTTAAATTCTCACTAATCGTTTGAGGTCTGTTAAAAAACGGTTCGAACATACTCCCCTACGGGCTACTAAGCCGCTTTACGAAAGTAGATAGGCTTTTTTATGTGTAGTTTGCGACGAGGTAATTACAGTAATCAATTGCGATAAAAGCGATAAGAACTATTAGACATTGATCTCGGTATTTGGGCCGATTTTCCTGAACTTAATAGGAATAAAAAACACTACTCGAAGCGGTAATATTTTGTCGCGATCCGCCCCTCAGATTGTCGTTTTCACACAGCGTAAAATCCCGAAATGTCTTCGATCTTTGTATTGTCGATAAAATCAAAATAATTTAAATAACGTTTTATGAAAGGAGTATTTAAAGGGTCTAATGTTCTCAAACCGGTATTAATAATTGCCATGCTTTTTTTTACAGTATTTCAGTCTAAGGGGCAACAGAGTAAACCTGCCGCCAGCGGCTACGCACCTGTTAATGGCATTAAAGTTTATTACGAAGTATATGGCGAGGGTAAGCCGCTCGTTTTAATACATGGTGCTTTTTATACCATTCAGATGAACTGGGCACAATTAATACCTGAATTGTCAAAAACAAGAAAAGTAATTGCCATTGAATTGCAGGGACATGGACACACACCGTTTTCAGACAGGAAATTAGACTTGGCTACCCTGGCAAGCGATGTGGAAGGAGTAATGAATTACTTAAAAGTTGACAGTGCCGATGTTGCAGGATATAGCATGGGGGGCTCCGTGGCTTACAAGTTGGCAATACAAAGCCCTAAACGGGTAAGAAAATTAGTGATCATTTCTTCTACTTATAAAAGTACCGGTTGGCGACCCGAAGTGACCAATGCGTTTAAAGCTTTTAAGCCTGAATTTTTTAATAATACTCCTTTTGAAACAGCATATGATGCAGTAGCGCCTGACAAAACAAAATGGCCAAATTTCCTGGAACAGATGATTGCTTTTGTCGGGGTACCATTCGACATGGGTGAAACCAATGTTGCGAAGCTTACTATGCCTGTATTACTGATCTCGGGTGACAATGATGGCCTGGATAAAATTGAGTTGATAAAAACGTATCAACTACTGGGAGGGGCCGTATGTGCTGATTTTGGAGCAATGCCAAAATCGCAATTGGCCATTGTCCCTTCGCAGGGGCATGTCAGCCTAATGATGCAGACGAAAACAATATTAGGTTATCTGGATGGCTTTTTAAAATAAACATAATCGTTATTTGGTATTAAAAAGATGCTTCCAATTCAAAACCGAACACCCGATGTTCGGTTTTGTTACGGCAAACATTTTAATCAAAATACTTTTCACAAGATCAGTTATAGCCCGGCCGGGGGTCCTCATTTCCACCCGCCGCCCAGCGACCGATAAAGGTCTGCAACAGCACTTAACTCGTCCCTTTTGATGGATGCCAGTTCCAACTCGCCTTGCAGCACATTGCTTTGCGCAGTTATTACTTCCAGGTAGTTGGCCATACCATTTTTAAACAGCAGGTTGGCATTGGAAGTTGCCTTTTGCAAAGTATTTACGCGGCCGGTAGCTATAGTTTGCTGTTCTTTCAGCTTTTCAATTTTAACCAGGTTGTCAGATACTTCACCCACGGCATTTAATACCGACTGCCTGAACTGAAGCACCGCTTTTTCGCGGTTAACTTTTGCTACTTCATATTTTGTTTTCAACTCCTTGTGGTCAAGCAAGGGTTGTATCACACTCCCCGCAACCACGCCAAATAACGATGCGGGAATATTAAACCAATTGCTTGCCTTAAATGAATTTACGCCACCTTCGGCAGTTATTCTTAAAGCAGGGTACATCTCGGCCTTATTAAACCCAACACTGGCATTAGAGGCTATCAGTGCCAGTTCCTGCTCTTTTACATCCGGTCGGCGGCTTACCAGGTTGGATGGTACACCGGCTGATATATCAGCCGGAACAGTTATTTGGTCAAGATTTGCATTACGCTCTATTTTTCCAGGTAATTCACCGGTAAGTATACGAAGGGCATTTTCCTGTAAGGTGATATTTTGCTCAAACTGCGGAACCAATTGAACTGCTGCCTGCTTCTGTGCATCAGCTTGCTGTACAGCTAATAAGGTTACCTGCCCGGCATCGTATTGCAGCTTGATAATGCGCAGTGTGCTGTCATTCAGCTTAACGTTCTTTTGGGCGATATCCAGTTGAGCATCCAGCATCAACAAGTTATAATACCCTTGTGACACACTTGAGACGATATTAGTTTGTATGGCCCTTTTTGCTTCAACAGTTTGCAGGTAAGCCGCCAACGCTGCTTTACTCTGGTTGCGTATTTTACCCCAGATGTCAGCCTCCCATGAAACGGTTACATTGGCCGAATAATCTTCGATATGCTTGGTTTTAATACCCGCCTGGGACAGACTCAAACCATCCAGGCTATTATCCGATGGCCTGGTGGTGTTGGCCGTTACATTCAAATCGGCTTGCGGCACATAATTCCATTTTACCTGGTTAAATAATAATTGCGACGCTTCAATATTTTTGAGGGCAATCTGCATATCGTAATTCTTTACGATGGCGCTGTCTATTAGCTTTTGCAGCTCAGGGTCGGTAAAGAAATTTTTCCATTCCATGTCTGCTATATTGATGGTATCACTTACGTTTGCCGTATTTCTGAAATTATCAGGTAATGCGGGTTTGGGTGTTTCGACATTTTTCGAAACGTTACAGGCGCTTAGTATTACCAGTATAAAAGCCCACCTGCTGAAATATTTTTTCATTGTAGTAATTTGTTTTTCATTTGTAATGAAGCTATCATGGGCATATTTATATTTTTAAATGCTGCCCATGATGGTTTCATTGTTGTAATCAATTTAAATTAAACTGTTTCTTCTTCTTCTATTGATGGCACGGCTGTACCGTTTAACCTGTTGTATTCATCTATGGCTCCGTCATTCAAAACAGCAACCGGTATACCTGTAACTCTTTCCTGCAAATTCTGGAATATCACAAATAATACAGGAATAATGAACAAGCCAAGCAATACACCTGAAACCATCCCTCCGGCAGCAGCAATACTGATAGAGTGGTTACCCTGTGCTGACGGGCCGGTTGCAATACTCATCGGGAACAACCCGAAAAAAAAGGCCAGGGAAGTCATGATGATAGGACGTATCCTGAGTTTCGCTGCTTCAATGGCCGCTGCGACCAATGACAATCCTGCCCTGCGGCGCTGAACTGCAAACTCTACGATCAGGATGGCGTTTTTGGCCAACAAACCGATAAGCATGATCAGCGCTACCTGTACGTAGATATTGTTTTCGATACCGTTAAGGCCGATGGCTATAAACACCCCCAGTACACCTGTTGGTATTGATAATATAACAGCAAATGGCAGGATGTAACTTTCATATTGTGCCGATAAAAGAAAATAAACAAATATCAGACACAACAGGAATACCACAGCCGACTGACCGCTTGATGAAATTTCCTCGCGGGTTTGTCCGGTAAACTCATAAGAGAAACCAAATGGCAACTGCTCTTTTGCTGTTTCACGTATAGCTTCGATAGCTTCACCTGAGCTGAAACCCGGTTTTGGAATAGCATTGATCTCAATAGAGTTGAACAGGTTATAGCGTGATGCTGTTTCTGAACCATAAACACGGGTCAGTTTTACCATTGAGCTAATAGGAACCATTTGTCCAGTCCTGTTTCTCACAAATACACGGTCAATAGCTGAAGGGTCAGCACGATCGGCTATATCAGCCTGGACGATCACCCTGTAATATTTACCAAAACGGTTAAAGTCTGAGGCTTGTGCACTACCAAAATAAACCTGCATGGTTTGCAATATATCTTTTACGCTTACGCCCAATTGATTGGCTTTATCATCATCAACTTCCAATTGTAACTGTGGATAATCAGCTTTGAATGATGTAAATGCATACGCAACAGCAGGTTTCTTCATTAGCGCCATAATAAAGTTATTGGACACGCCGCTGAACTTATCCAGTTTACCTCCGGTTTTATCTTGCAGCACAAAATCCAATGCTTCCACGTTACTGAAACCCGGAACCGTAGGGAAGCTGAACACGAAGAAGCTACCACCCTTTACTCCGGCTAATTGTCCCCGTATCCCCTCCATAATCGCATTGATATCCTTTACCTTACCCCTGTCCTCCGGTTTTTTAAGCAGCACAAAGAACACTGCAGCCGATGGGCTGGTTGACTGCGTAAGCAGGTTAAAGCCAGGTAATGCCGTCACAAACCTTGATGCAGGATTCTTGCCTACCTCAGTTTCGGCCTGTTGCATTATTTGTGAAGTGCCATTTAGCGAGGTTCCTGATGGAGTATTCACCGCAATGGCAATAAAGCCCTGGTCCTCTGTAGGGATAAAACCTGTTTTGGTTGTCCTTACCATCCATACTACACCCAGCGTAACTAAAGCAAGGCCGCCCATGCTGATCCATTTATGACGGATCAGGAATTTCAGTCCGCCGGTATACTTGTTGGTTAGCGCAGTAAAGTTGTTATTGAACACGGTAAAGAAGCGTTCTTTAAAAGTATTTTTATTAGTCCCTTCTCTCCTGTCAGCATGCATATCCTTTAAAAACAAGGCAGCTAATGCAGGGCTAAGCGTTAACGCGTTGACAGCTGATATGATGATCGCTATCGCCATAGTAAAGGCAAACTGCCGGTAGAATAATCCTGTAGACCCGCTCATGAAGCCAACAGGAAGAAACACAGCCGCCATCACAAATGTAATAGAGATGATTGCCCCGGTAATTTCGTGCATTGCTTCAACAGTCGCTTCTTTTGGTGGTAAATGCTTATGCTCCATTTTGGCATGCACGGCTTCAACTACCACAATGGCGTCGTCAACAACAATACCTATCGCTAATACCAGTGCAAATAAGGTTAGCAGGTTGATGGAGAAACCAAATATCGACATCAGGAAGAACGTACCGATAATAGCCACCGGTACAGCTATCGCCGGAATCAGTGTTGACCTGAAATCCTGCAGGAAGATGAACACTACGATAAATACCAGTACAAACGCCTCTAACAATGTATGCTCCACCTGGGTAATGGATTCGTCCAGTGCAACCTTAGTGCTATAAAAGATGTTGTATTTGACACCATCCGGAAAATCTTTTGAGGCCTTTTCCATCAGTTTGTTAATAGCGATCTGCACCTCGTTGGCATTTGAGCCCGATAGCTGGATCACGCCAATAACAATGCCTTTTTTACCATTCAAACGGGTAAGACTGGTGTAAGAGTAAGCGCCCAGTTCAACTCTTGCCACATCTTTCAGGCGAAGCACAGAGCCATCTGGATTTGCACGAATGGCTATATTTTCATATTCCTCGGGCTTGGTTAACTTACCTTTATACTTAATAACGTACTCGTAAACTTCTTTGCTTCTTTCACCGAATTTACCTGGCGCAGCTTCCAAACTTTTATCCTGGATAGCGGCCATTACTTCGGTCGGTGTTATATTGTGTGCCTCAAGCTGTGAAGGGTTAAGCCAAATACGCATAGAGTAATCTTTTACACCACCAAATATGCTTGCAGAGCCTACACCGGGGATACGTTTGATCTCGGGTACAATATTGATCTGTGCATAGTTGGCCACAAAGGTCTGGTCGTATTTCTTTTCATCATCGGTATACATACCAATAGCCATAATGAAGCTATTCTGCTGTTTAGCTGTATTGATACCTTGTTGTACCACTTCGGCAGGCAACTGGCTGGTCGCCTGTGATACACGGTTTTGTACGTTTACTGCAGCCTGATCGGCATTTGTGCCTAATTTAAAGAATACGTTTATCGCAAGCGTGCCATCATTACTGGCCGTCGAGGTCATATAGGTCATATTCTCAACGCCATTGATAGCCTCTTCAATGGATGGCGCTACCGAACGCAGTACCGTTTCAGCATTGGCTCCCGGATAAACAGCTGTTACCAGCACTGACGGAGGCGCAATGTCCGGGAATTGTTGCAAAGGCAGCCTGGTTAATCCGAGCACACCCAGTATCACCAGTAGTATGGAGATCACGGTAGCAAGTACCGGTCTTTCTATGAATTTTTTTAACATAACATTAATGTTTGAGTGAATGTATTAGTTAGCAGCAAGCTTATTGGCTGCTTTTTCCGGGTGTATCACCGTACCTTCCTGTAAGTGGTCAAATCCTGACAGAACGATCTGGTCGCCGGCTTTGATACCCTCTTTCACCAGGTAGTTATCGCCGCTTTTACCTACAATAGTGATAACCTGCTTTTTAACTTTATTACTATCAGCCACAGCAAAAACAAATACTTTGTCCTGCAATTCAATGGTAGCTGCTTGCGGTACAATAAGCACATTCTTGTGCTGCAAACTCAGGCGTATTTTACCTGTATTACCTGAACGTAACAGCCCTTGCGGATTAGCAAAGCTTGCCCTTAGCGTGATAGCACCGGTGGTTTTATCGAACTGGCCGTCTATCATATCAATTTTACCTTGTTTGGTGTACTCGCTATTATCAGCCAGCAATAATGATACTGACGGCAGTTGTTTCAGCTTGTCATTTAAGGTTTCCCCGGGATATTGCTCTTTAAAGTTTACAAAGTCCTTTTCGCTTAGCGAGAAATAAACATGCACATCGTGCACATCCGATAGCTGGGTAAGCGACTCAGGATCAGTTGGTCCTACCAGGCTACCCTGCTTTTTCAACAACCTGCCGATATACCCGTTTACCGGGGCCTTAATTAAAGTATAACCCAAGTTGATCTGAGCTGTTGAAACATTTGCTTTTGCCTGCTCGATATTTGCTTTTGCAATGTCATAGGCTGCTTTTGCAGTTTTTAACTGGTAATCAGAAACCACCTTGTTTTGAACCAGCGGTGTTAGCTTGTCAATTTCGAGTTGTGCATTTGCAGCTGCACCTTCGGCGGCGTGCTGGCTGGCGATAGCATTGTTTAAAGCTGCGCGATAAGGCTGATCATTAATTTTAAATAAAGGCCGACCGGCGTTTACAAAGGAGCCTTCATCAACAAATACCCTGTCAAGGGTACCACTCACTTGCGGACGAACTTCAACATTAACTGTGCCTTCTACTGATGCAGGGTATTCCTGGTAAGTAGTGTCATTACCTGTAACTATGGTTGCGACAGGTAACGATGGTGGCGGCGGTGCTACAGCTGTTTGCGGTTTTGGCGAGCAACTGTATAGTGAAAGCGCAATTAGCGCCAGATAGATAGTTTTCATAATGATTATTGAATTATTGATTGATGATTCTATTGTTTTATTTTTCTATGTTAATGCCCCAATGACGATCAGGAGCGCCACAATTGGACATTATTTGCTACAATGTGGACTTATGTGAAGTTAACGTTGTTAAATTATTTAACAATTGTAAATACTTCTGAATAGATTTTGATAGCTTTTTTCATGGCATTATATATTTATTAGATTAATTTATTTTGGAATTGTCCCTCAGAACAACTTTCACGGGTCAAATTTCATATTTGTAACCATAGGCTAAAACCCGGTTCTTGCTGTTCAGGTGCTCTTAACTTTAACTTAACATTGTTAAATAATTTAACAGTACTTTATTAGGGTCAAAAAAATTACGCTTTTATCGACCTGATGATACCGCTTATCGCAGTCTTTAGTACTTCATGAGTAATCTCGTCCGAGGTGCGGCGCCGAACCATGTTGATCGAGATCAATCCGTGTATTACCGACCAGAATGTGTAATATTTAACACTCACCTCGTCCTCGGTTGGTTTGTACGGCGTCATCAGATCTTCGATTACCTCGGTGACCATTGTCCATGGAACTTCTGCTTCGGGCATTATCTCGCACAGTTCACAACAGTTTACGTCTACACCAAACATTACCTGGTATAATTCCTTTTCGGCGAAAGCAAAGTTCCAGTATGCCAGCCACATGGCTTCCAATTGTTTTGCCGGTAAGCGGTGTTTTTCTTTTGCAGCCTTCATATCCCTGGCCAGGATCAAAAACCCCTTGCGGGTAAGCTCCATTAGTATTGCATCCTTATTGGAGAAATACTCATATATAATAGGAGCAGTGTATTCAATAGCATCCGCAATTTTACGCATGCTTAATGCCGGCCATCCCTCTTCTTTAGCGATCTGTAGTGAAGCATCCAGGATGTTTATCCTGGTTTCTTCCTTTAATCGTTGTATCCTGTCTTTACTTGCCATTTTGTAGTTACGATATTAAATAATTTAACACCGTTAGGCAAATATACAGTGATAAATATTAAAGTGTGTTCATCTGATTGTCAGATTTTGTGGGGGAGATGTCAATGTCTGGTACTTTCAGCCCCTGAAATGTATAAGAGATCAGTTGAAACGTATAAATCAGGCAGCGCTCTTAACCGGATCTTTGCTTTAGAAATTAAAAATATAAAGCAATGAAAAAGACAGTATTAATCACAGGTGCTTCGGCCGGGTTTGGAAAAGCGGCCGCTAAACTATTTCATACAAATAACTGGAATGTGATCGCTACCATGCGTTCACCTGAAAAAGAAATTGAGCTATCTACACTTAGCAATGTTTTTATTAGCAAATTGGATGTAACCGATAAACTGAGCATACAAAACGCGGTGAAAGCGGGTATTGAGAAATTTGGCAAAATTGATGTATTGGTGAACAATGCAGGCTACGGCGCATTGGGTGCATTGGAAGCCGCTACCGAAGAACAAGTTAAACAACAGTTCGATGTGAATTTGTTTGGGTTGATAGAAGTGACAAAAGCGGTATTGCCAGGTATGCGGCAACAAAGATCAGGTACCATCATCAATGTTTCGTCGGTAGGTGGAAGGATCACCTTCCCGTTCTCCTCTCTTTATCATGCCACCAAATTTGCGGTTGAAGGGCTGACGGAATCGATGCAATACGAATTAAATCCGCTTGGCATCCGCTTAAAAATAGTTGAACCGGGGGGCTATAAGACCGAGTTCGCGGGACGTTCAATGGATCTTTTCGGCAGTGATGGTCTGGACGATTATCAACCTGCATTTGATAAATTTATCTCCCTACTGGACCACTGGCCTATGTCTGAAAATATTGGCGAAGTGGCCGATGCTATTTATAAAGCCGCTACTGATGGCACTGAAAACTTGCGCTACCCTGTTGGGCACGATGCCGTGCAATTAATAGAAGCCAGAAAGCAAATGAATGATGCTGACTTTAAAAAAATGATGGCTGCCCAAACGGGCATGTAAAAAAATGCGGCTGTCCAAAGTCAGGGCAGCCGCATTTTTTATGGTAACTTTATAACACAGTAAAAATATGCCCGACAAATACATTGATCTTCAATCTATCAGCGACCTGCACAAGCTGGTAAAATATGCGCCTCCAAAACACCCCCTGGTAAGCGTGATAGACCATGCCGACTTTTACGCAAAGCGCCCTAAGGAGGATGCTTTTTACCGCTTTGGCTTTTATACCATTTCCTGCAAAAAATTCGAGGGCCTTTTAAAATATGGCAAAGGATACTACGATTTCAGTGAAGGTTCCTTGATATTCACCGCACCCGGACAAGTGATAGCGCCAGGCCCGGATGTTACTGTTGATGAAGGTTGGGCGTTGTTTATTCATCCCGACCTGATACATGGTACCGATTTGGGCAAGAAGATACATCAATACTCCTTTTTTAATTATGAGGCCAACGAGGCCCTGCATATTTCGGAAGAGGAGAAACTGATCATTAAAGATTGTGTAGCAAAGATTGAAAGGGAGTATTCGCAAAATATAGACAAGCACTCGCAGGGCCTCATCGTAAGCAATATCGAACTCTTGCTAAATTACTGCAACCGTTTTTACGACCGGCAATTTTATACCAGGGCAAAAGTTAACTCAGATGTAGTGCAGCAATTTGAAAAATTATTAAAAGATTATTTTTCTCAAAGCACCCTGATTGAAATGGGGCTGCCAAATGTTAAATATTTTGCTTCCCGGCTCAACCTGTCGCCTAATTACTTATCCGACCTTTTAAACAAATTTACGGGCAAAACCACTCAGGAACATATCCACCTGGAACTAATAGATAAAGCTAAATCATTGTTGTGGGGAACGAATGATTCTATCAGCGAGATCGCATACGGGCTTGGGTTTGAACACCCCTCGCACTTTACAAAGATATTCAAATCAAAGACCGGGAAGTCGCCAAGCGAATATAGGCATCTGAATTAAATGGCAAAGTAATTCTTTGGTTGAATACCTTGTAAAAGAATCCTATTGAAACAGGTTGATTGTTTGCCTTTTCGGATTAACAATTTGACTTACCGTTGCAATGAGCAACTCGGAGAGTCAAGACATTTTTGCTTAAAATAGCATTGATAACCGACGGGCTACGGTCGAAGTCGGCTTCCCCTTCGGGATACAAAGCCTTCAGTTTTCGCTGAAGGCTTTGTATTTTATGTCGCGTTGTATAGATATAATCTACAAGCATAATAGGATCAATAAATAGTTTCTCAATCTTATAAACTACTAAAAACAGCCAGCTTGTAAACAGGAGCATCTTTGGGTGTTGCAGCATCCAGCCAGCTTTGCAAGGCGACCTGGGCGGTACAGGGGCCATAAGTAACGATCTTAATTTTTCTAAGCTGGGATTCTTTCCTCAAGAGCTCTAAAACCTCTTGCAGTATCTCGCCCCTGAAGGGCGTAAACATAAAAAATACAGTCCCTTCGGAATAGTCTGCTTTCCGTGCATCAGCATTTATATAGGTCACATTGGATAAATTGAGGGCAGCAGCGCAATTCCTTGCATAATCGCAAAAAGTTGGCTCAAACTCTATGCCTTTTGCTGTGATGCCGGTGAGAAGATTTACCAATATGGCTACCTGGCCCAAGCCTGAACCTAAATCAAAAAAAACGTCCTCTTTGGTGAAATGAGCTTTCTCAACCAATTCGAAAACGATCCTGGCCGGTGTTTTTTGATAGTATACCATTTCGGGTTCCAGGTCTTTAGTCTGCTCCGGCATAGTCGGAAGCGATGATAAGCAATTGACAAGGATATCCAGGTTATCATAACCTGGTTCTTCCTGGTGTTCGGTATCGTCTAAATTAAGCTCCACGTATTGATTGATCAGGTTTTTGAATCCTGTACCTGTATATCCCCCTGTCCGGATGGTTGCCCTCAATTTTTGGAACAGGTTAATATCAATTGCTTCCAGTTTGGCCTTTACTTTTTCAGCACGTGATCTGAGCAAAAGCAGTTGGGCGGATTCAGTTGTTTTCAGCAGGAGTTCATCGATCTGATCTATAACCTGGAAACCGATGAAGTCGATAGCCTCCATACGCTGATCAAAGTTTTTCTCTTCATAAAGTGAAGAGTCCTTCTCTATTTCTTCGATATCTGATCGTATTTCAGCAGTGGTCATCCTGATTATAAATTTGCGCCCCAAATTAGCAATTTAGGAGCATACCTATTCAGTTACCTGCCCAGGTTGATTGGGGTTTGTAAACGACGGATTACAATCATCCGCCGCTCCAAGTTAATATTTCAAAGAACAATTCGGATCAGTTATCGCAACTGATCCATTATATGATAGAATGCCCATGCAGTTAACTGTGTAGGCATGAATTAGTTTTGGATAGCGTTTAGACTCACCCGGTCTTTGCTTCGCTCGACCACCCTCTCTACGGCAAGCCGTAAAGAGGGATTTTAGTTTTAAATACTTTTTCTTACCGCTCTTTCCGCGCAGCGAAGAGAGGGTCGACAAGCGTAGCGTAGTCGGGGTGAGTAAACGGTATATACAAATTTACGAAACCGTGTTGAACAATGTACTGACACTGTTTTGTCAGTACATCAATAGAGTTCTTCAGGCTAAAAATGGACAAAATGAAAAAGCCTGCCCCGATGCATCGGGGCAGACTTCCCTATTATTATTAGCTCAACAAAAGATGCTGATCTATTTTACCACTTAAATGAGATAAAAACTATCCGTGCATAATCATCCGTTTCGTAAAATATGCCGATGTCTTTTTTATCCACCAAAACCAGGTCTGAGTAGGCGGTGTAACCGTCTTTATACACTGCGGGGTCTTGCTTGGCCACTAAATAATTTTCTTTCCAGCTCTTTCCTTCATCATAGCTGATGCGCAGGGTTAGGTTATTCCGTTGCACCGTATCGGCGTCATTACATACAGCCAGTATGTTTTTACCATGGTACTTACCAATGTTCAAAATGCTGCCCTGGCAAATCGGGTCGGGGAGGTGGGGGTCGAAATAAACGGTATCCCATTTCTGCCCCCCGTTATGGCTTACCGCGATTATCCTTTGTTTGATATTGCCTAACTGATTGCGGATATTCAGCATCAGGCTGTTATTTGATAGTTCAGCAGCCATCACCTCGTTGCCGCCGGGCATATTTACATCATCACTTATCTTAAATGTTTTGCCATGATCGTCTGTATAGTATCCAAAAGCCCTGCCATCCGCATAATGCGCTTTAATTGCCCCTGCCGTGTGATTGGCTGCAACATAAATGCGCCCTTTATATTTCCCCTCAGCAAATTGCATTGCGTGGCCAGGCGTATTGGCATAACTGCGCCAGTCTTCGCTAAAGTTGTAAGCGGGGTTATATTGTGGCTGTTTAGGTTTGTGCACCTGCAAAGTAATATTAACCGGGGCCGACCATGTTAACCCATTATCAACCGAGGTTTTGTACCATACCTCGCGCACGCCCAAACCTTGCCTTACCCTTGATTCGGACGCATTACCGGTGTTATAAAAAAGAAATATCCTGCCTTTTGGATACAGGGGATCTGTCATATCCACTACCGGCGCTACATTGCCCGTTTGCATGGAGCCGTTTGAAGCCACTATTTGTATTGCCCCCCACGATTTGCCTTTATCGCTGCTTCGTTTCAGCACTATTTGTATGTTACCAAAATCATTGATGCCATTTACGCGCCCTTCGCAAAATGCAAGCAGATCGCCGTTGGGGGCCTTAATAATACCCGGTATGCGGAAAGTTTTATAACCCTCCGTCCCCGACACAAAAACTGGGACATCCTTTTGCTGGGCGTTTGCCACCGCAAAACCCAAAACATTCATTAAAACATAAATAATCAGCTTTCTCATTTCTATTTTATACTTTTTAATAATTGCATACAATACCATTCCTGGCGAGGCAGGTGAAATGGCCCCTTAAATAAATTCCCCTTGGCAGGTTGAGCGATGGTCCCATACCGGTGCAGATAGCCAAACCATTCTCCGTTTTTCCCGTCATGGAAGTTTGAATAAGCATATTCATGCACCATTTGATGCCATTCGGCGTATTTTTCGTCACCGGTAATGGTATAGGCCAATAGGGTAGCGATGATCGCCTCGTTATGTGGCCACCAGAATTTCATATCCTGCCAGTATTCCTGCACTGGCTTATCATAAACATCACGGTAATATAAAATGCCCCCATATTCCTTATCCCATCCGCGGGCCCACATATAATCCAACATACGGCAACCAAGTGTGATCAGGTGCCGGTCGTTATTACGGTATTTTGCTTCATGCAATATAAACCAGGCGCCTTCCATCGCATGACCGGGATTCAATGTGCGGCCGTCGATATGGTCTATAATACTGCCATCCGGGGCTACTTGCTCCATCACGCATTTGATATCATCCTTTACAAAATCGTGCTCTATTTCGTTGATCCATTTACTGATCCATCCATCACAACGCGTATCGCCTATGGTTTCTCTTAATTGCTGCGCGGTGTTGATCATGATCATCGGCACACCAATGCCTTTGGATGGCCGGGTCGATGTAAATTTTGGCGGCAACAGGCCCGGTATGGTCGCATATTCAATACACCTGCCAAAGATCCTTCTTGCCTGTTCCGCAATTTGTTCGCTGCCGATCGCTTTTGCGTAAGCGGCTAAAGCGATCACCGCAAATGTTTCTGAAAAAAAATACCGGCGCTTACGGATAGGGCTGCCATCCCGTGCGACATGGAAAAACATTTGTCCATCGGTATCAAAACAATGGTTCATTAAAAATTCATAACCCAGTTTGGCACCATCCAGCCATTCCTGCTTTTTTTCAACGGTATTGTACAACGTTGCCAAAAGCCAGGTAGCCCGGCCCTGTATCCAAACGGCTTTATCATCGTCTAACAGCGAACCATCCCGGTCGCGCATTAGCAGGAAACCACCATACTCCGTATCGTACGACCGCGGGAACCAAAATGGTACCGTATCGTTCAATAACTGATCGTGGTAAAACTGCTCTAATCTTTCTATGTCTTGCTCTGTGTAACTCATCTTATTCCATAAATTTTTTATTACCCTGCAGGGTTAGTGTAAAGGTTGACGCCGGCAGCCCTGCATTATTTATCAAATTTGCACGTGTGTAAGGCTGCATGGCGTACCAAATCGCTTTCACTTTTTCGCCCTGCGGGGATTTCAGATATATATTGTTTTTGTAGATCGTGGCATCAGCCGATATCCGCTCGCCTTTCTCATTAATTAATTCAAAACCTGTTAGTGGCTTTTGATTTCCTATGGTTAATGGGCTATTGAAAGTGATCATGATAATCTTATTTTTTTGAACTGCGTATAATGGCACAGGACCATCAGCAGCTACTGGTTTTTTATAGGTGTAGTGCAAAGCCGATAACGCCAGCCTGTTTGCAACCACCCTTTTTTGTTTATAGTGCACATTCAAAGTATCGCCCATATCCATGCTGACGGCCATGTGTACATTGGGAACTTGCTTTTGCAGCTTGCTCTCCATCTCCCTAAAACCGGGCCAGGATGGGCGGCTGATACCGGATAGCTGCACAAAATAAAAAGGAAGATCGTACCCCCATTTTTGCCGCCAACTGGTTACCATCGTTTTAAAAAGTTGAGCGTATAATTCACTATTGTGCGCATTGCTTTCGCCCTGGTACCATAGTACCCCTTTTACCGGAAATGCGGTCAGATCAGCTATCCCGGCTTCATAATTATAACAAGGTTCATAAGGATGCCGTTGCTTTGCAGAGGCGGCATATTTTAAATTCACATCGGCCCTATCGCGGCACCATTGCATGATGAAGTCCGATTTTCGCCAGTTGTTCAGCATATCCACAAATATGGGGTCATGCTCCATCGTATATCTATCTATCCATGATTCGATGGGCGAGCCGCCAACTGCTACCTCAATGAGTCCGATGGGTACATGCTCTTCTGCATTTATTTTTTTGCCGAAGTAATAAGCTATCGCTGAAAAGTCGCGGGCCGAAAGCGCATTACTTTCTTTCCATGTACCTGAGAAATATTTTAAGCGGTTTACTCTATCCAACGTTGCGGTATCCCAGGCAATGGAATCGGTTTCTTTTAGCAGGTCACGCTTGTATAATCTTATCGTTGTATTATTCGCTGCTGTTTTTATTTCATTCTCTCCCTCAGCTTCGCTCCTGAGCGGGAACGCCATATTGGATTGCCCCGAGCACAGCCACACATCACCGATCAGTATATTTTTGAGGGTGATGGTAGAATCTTTATCCTTTATGGTCATACTAAAAGGACCGCCCGGCAGCATAGCTGGCAAGGTAACTTTCCACTGGCCGTATTCATCTGCTTTGGCGCTTAGCTTATACTGCCTGAAAGTTACTTCAACCACATCTCCCATATTGGCCGTTCCAAATACCGGCACAGGCATTTTACGCTGTAAAACCATATTATCGGCAAATACTTCCGGGAGCTTTAACCCGCCATAGTTTTTGCTGATGGCATGATAAATTGTTGTTGCCAGGATAGATGCGCCCTCCTTGTCAGGATGTATGTTATCAGCAAAAATATCGGGGCGGGCATAAAGTGGTTCGTGCAGGTCGATCAAACCGGTGTGATTTGCCTTTGCAATAACTGGGATCAGGTTTTGTATCTGCCAGTACCAATCCCTGGTACCCGATTTAAAGCGTGGGTGCCCGCTAAATATGGGCGTTAAACGGCAGATATATATTTTTATCGCTGGATTGGCTTTTTTAAAAGCATCGATTAACCAGGCATAATCCGCTTCAAAATCATCATGGTAATTTGGCCAGTCGCGCGGGTCTGTATCATTCAGGCCGAGATGAATAATGGCGATATCCGGCGCGAAAGTGATCGCGTCAGCAAATTCGGGTGTTTTGTAATAGGGGTTGTGGCCTTTTTTTAACAGAGTAGCGCCACTATGCCCGAAATTCCTGACATCATAATTTTTTCCTAATAGCACCTGCAGTTTAGTCGGATAACATTCCTGCTCCCTGTTTTCGAGGCCCAAACCGTAAGTAACAGAATTTCCTACACAAGCTACCTTTACCACCTTATCCTGCGCGTGCAGGCATAGGTTCATCAACAAAAAAATAAGCAATGCTGATAGGAAGGAAAATGGATACTTGTTATTCATGTGATCAAATAATTTATACCTCCGCAAAATCATTATCCTTTGGGCGCAGAAAATAGAGCTGCAGGATCAGGGCCAGTAAAACAATACCGGCCAGCATCGCGAAATCTTTACCCAGGTTGCCCGCATCGGATGATTTGCCCATCAAACTGGTAATCAATGCTCCTGCAAATACACCGGTCATATTCATCAGCCCGTAGGCAGTGGCCCTGTATTTGGATGAAACGAACTGGCAAAGGATAGGCATGTTATTGGCATCAAAAATGCCATACCCTATACCGAAACAAAGTGCCGCGCTAATAACCGCAAAAAGCGTGTGACCAAAGCCGACCAGCAATAATGATGGGATAGTCAATGCCATACCGATGGCGCTGGTATATACCCGCCCCATGATGTTTTTTTGCACCCATTTATCCGACAAAACACCGCCGATGATCACGCCCAGGAAAGATGAGGCTGCAATGGTGATGGTTGAAAGCGGCCCTGCCTGGGCCATTGGTATTTTAAGATCCTGGGCGAAAAGTGTGGGTAGCCAATTTTTGCAGGCCCAGCCCGGCAGGCTAACCACCGCAAAATAGAAAAGTATGACCCAGAAGGCGATATTGCTAAATAAAAGCGCCAGCCCTTTGAATAGTTTGGATGGCACTTTTATTTGCGGGTCATCAAATAATGTTGTTTCTGCAGATTTCTCTTTTTCCTTCAGGAATAAGATCAATACCAATGAATATAAAATACCAATTATGCCAAAAGACTGGAATGTGGTTTGCCAAGAAAATGCAGCGGCAACCGTTGCGCCAAAACCGCCTAATCCCTGGCCTACATAAAAACCTGTCATATGGATGCCTATAGCGAGCGACCTTGTTTTGGACGAATGCACATCGGCAATTAACGATAAACCTGCCGGGATATACAGCGCTTCGCTGATGCCCATGATAGCCCTTAACCAATAGATTTGATTAAAAGTTGTAGCAAAGCCCATTGCAAAGGTTACCCCCGACCAAACGAATAAGCTAAGTACGATGAGCCATTTACGATTGAATTTATCTGCAAAGATCCCCGAAACCGGGCTCATTAAACCGTATATCCAAAGGAAAATGGCCATTAAATACCCGAAATTGGTGGCAGTCCGCAACTCGGCTATGTCCATTTGCATGGCGGGCCTCATTACCGACAGCATTTGCCTGTCCATGTAATTCAGCAATGCCACCCCCCATAACAGGCCGACTAAAATCCAGGGATAATTTTTTGATCGTGCCATCTTTATTTATCCAATTTCCCCATTGATATATTGGGTGTACGGGTACCTGGTTTTATCTCACCACCGGGTATAAAGATCTCGTGATCCCATAGCACAGCGGTGGTGGTTACTTGTCCGTAAAAAGGCAGCTCGCCGATCTTCTTCCAGGTGTTTGTTAATGTATTATACAGATAAACGTCTTTACTAAATCCGGGATGATTATTTAATAAGGCTAATTTCTCTTTATTGGCCTGTTTCTTTTCGACGTCATTTTTGCTGCTGGCAATGATGGCGTTCCAGGTTTCTATTTTGTGGAACAAGTCGCCTTTATCACCACCTATCAGAATGATCTCGTGATCGCCATTTGCTACTGCTGTGGCTGCTGAAATGGTAGTTGTATTAACCCCATCACCAACATTATTCAGGTTGCTCCATTTTTTATATTTCGGATCGTAACAAAAAGTGGTATGATGCAAGGTACTGATTCCGGATGGCGTACTGCTGCGCCCGCCAATTATATAAATACAAGTGTGTTTCCCGTTTGATTGGGTAACAGCTACCGAATGCGACATAGCAATGGGCACAGGCGGTAAAGACAGCCATTCCGCTTTTGTATGATCCAGGTTGAGCATAAAAAATTTATCCGATGGCTTACCATTACTCTCGCCACCGGCAAGATAGACAGTATTACCAATACTGGTGATACAGGCATTTGCCACCGGGATAGGCAATGATGGCAATTGTTTAAAAACCACGTCATTCTTTCCGGCATCCCAGCGCATCATAAAAACATCCTTGCTGCTATTGGCCTTTTCGGTTTCGCCACCGGCGCATATTACGCCACCGGCTATGGTAGTACTTGCGCCATAAGCAACTTTTCTCTTCAGATGTTTTGTTTTTGGGTTGATCCAGGCGAACCTTTCGGCGGCATCTTTTTCCAGCACATAAATATCATCTTCATGTATCTTGGTACCACCCTGCCAGGGTTTGGCACCATCAGCAAAGTTGCTTCCGCCTGCAATTAATAAAACACCGTTACTTACCCCGGTAAACGGCCCGGCCACACCCAATTGCTTTTGCATACCGGCAAGAAGCGGTAAGCGGGTAGCAACAGACCATGAAATATTATTGGTTTTTATATTTTGCGACATGTTTTCGCAAGGCATTAGCATCATAAAAGTTATGGGTAAAAAAAAGGCAACGGACGATCTCATTTGTTTGCGGCTTAAGGCTGCAAGTTTGATTTAAACTTGTCGAAACCTAATTTAGAAACATCTAATTTAAAGTTTTCAAACTGTTCTTTGGTCATATTGCTTACGGGCAACCTAAATTCCCCGCAATCCAGTCCAACAAGCTTCATATAAGCCTTTCCAACTGAAATACCACCATATTTACCCAACAGCCTGATCATATCGATAGATGTTTGCTGCAAATGCTGCGCTTCTTCCAGATCATTATTATTAAACGCGTTGATAAGCGCGTTGTAAAGCGGCGCGGCATAATTAAAGGTGCTGCCTACAGCTCCCTTTGATCCTATAGCCAGTGCCGAAAGCATATTCTCGTCCCTGCCCCATAGCATATCGTACTGCCTGTTTTGATAAGTGCTACATGAGAGGAAATCCATAAAATCCTCATGCGTGTATTTTATTCCGGCAAAGTTGGGTATATCTCCTACCGCTTTCAGCAGATCTATCATCGGGTAATTGCCCCCGGTTAAAACCGGTATATGGTAATAGTAAAATGGCATGTTAGGCACTGCTGCTGCAATTTTCTTGCACATTTGCGCCAGTACACCTACGTTAGCAGGCTTAAAATAACTTGGCGAGGTAAATGAAACAGCATATATCCCGGCTTGCCAGGCGTGTTTAGCCAGCTCGATACAATCGGCCAGTGTAGTACCGCCCACCAATAACATTATCTTAAAATCCTTGTCGCCCTTGGTGCAATTTGCCCAGGCATCGGTTACTGATTTTTTTTCAGCGATGGTCATGGAAACTCCTTCGCCTGTTGAACCGCAGATAAAAGCGCCGGTAACACCGTTTTGCTTTAAAAATTCGTAATAGGCGGGGATAACAGAAATATTAATATTGTCGTTTTGATCTATCGGCGTAAAAGGTGCCGCGATCAATCCTTGTAAATGTTCAAATTTCATAAATGATTATTTGATATAGTTCTTTAAAATCATTTTGCGGTCATTCCTTAATATACCGGGGCAATGCCCCGGTATAAAAAAGATTCAAACCAACTAATTCTCAACCCATGCTAAAAGCATAGTATCTTTATTATTCGTCTTAGAATGACGAATATCCCGGCGTTTGCACCAATGCGGTATTATTGGTTAAGGTGTTACGGTCAATTGGCCAAAGCAGCGCATAAGCATTTGCCGCAGTTAATTGGCTATGTTCGTACACATAACTATCGCCCATACTTCTTAGATCATACCATCTTTTACCCTCGAATACGAATTCATACAAACGCTCCTGTAAAATGGCTTCATTTGGATTGGCATCTATCGCCTGATTAGGATAAGCCATAGTAGCAGCATTATAATTAGCGCCAAACGCCCTGGCCCGTACCAGGTTAATTTCATTGGCGGGGCTTTGGCCCAGGTACACTTCGGCTGTTGCTTTTAGTAAAAGCAGGTCAGCATACCTGTACACCGGAAAATCATTAGTGATGTATCTTACACCACTCTGCTGTTCGCCCTGGTATTTGTCAGCAAAACAACCGGCTATACTGTAAACCCCCAAGGCTGATTTATTATAAGCAGCCTGGATGCTTGCCGTTCTGCGGGTATCCAGTGGATTAAATTTCCGGTAGGTGTTGATGGTAACAGGCGCACGCAACAAGCCGCCCCAGTTATCGGTAACTGAGTTGAACTGGCGGTTTGCCAATGAATCGTAAAAATTAGCGATCAGGCCGGACTGGGGTACATAAGTATTTTGAATCCATGCCATACCATTATTGCTTGTTGCATTGGGCTCGTTAAATTGGTAATGAATGGTAAATATGATCTCATTATTACCCCTATTTGCGTTAGAAAACACATCAGAATAATTGGGCATCAGTTGTAACCCGGCTGCATTGGTCTGGATATCATTCAGCGCGGCTAAAGCGGTAGTTGCATCAGCGTTCCCACCGGCGTTATGAACGCTCGTCCATAAATAAACTTCGGCTTTCAACATTAAAGTTGCTGATTTTGACCAATATGACTTTGCATTTTTGAATGAATAGTCTGTTCCGAAGCTGCTAACAGATTGGTCAATGTCAGCCTTGATCAGCGTCATCACAGCAGCCTGGGGCGAAGCCGCTTTGGCCAATGTAGCGATATTAAGACTGGTGCCCGTTACCGGTGCGGTTTGTATAATAGCAGCGCCCCAGGTGCGATAGATCTGGAAGTAGTAAAATGCGCGCATACCATAACATATACCGAGGTAATAGTTTTTTGTAGCAGTTGCAACTACGGTAGTGCTGTTTAATTTAGAGATCATCAAGTTGATCTGGTCAATATTGTTGTAAAACCCGCCGAAATTGCTTACTCCGGGATTATCGAGGTTAAGTGTTTCCTGCCATAAGTGCTCCTGCCCCTGGGTGGCTTCACCTGTAAAAGCAGAGCCGGAACCGGGGTCGGTACCAAATATATCGGCACGCATTTCGCCTAATATCTGGAACGCGTTGGTACTGCTCCTGAAGTTAAAATGTATGCCTGTCATAAAGGCATCAAACTGGTTTGAGTTCTGGAAAAAATTCCCATCTGTTATGCTGCTCACCGGCGCCAGGCTTAGATCCTTGCGGCACGAGCTTACCAGGGCGAGTATCCCCAAACCTGATAACATTATAATTATATACTTTTTCATGTTAAATTAATTAATAGTTTATAAAGAAACCTGGATGCCTAATGAATAAGTGCGTGGTGTTGGATAGGTCCCCTGGTACACACCTGTGATTGTATTACCGGATACAGGAGCTTCCGGATCAGGGCCGCTAAACTTCTTTATGTAAAATAAATTCGTCCCGCTCATGTATATCCTTGCTGACTTGAACACCCTGGTCCTGGCTAATAACGATTTAGGAAAATCATACGATAGGGTAATTTCGCGGCAAGCCAGGTAATCCCCGCTTTCGTAAAACTGTGAGTTCTCACCTTGTAAACTCGCACTTGCATTATTACCGCGGGTATAATTATCCTTTGAACCAGCTACCTGGTCGGCATAATATACTTTAGGTATCATGGTGTTGGTGTTGTCTGGTGTCCAGGCTTGCTTTATTTCGTTAATAAAGTTAAAAGTACCCTGGTAACCGCCTAATGAACGGGCTACAAAATCGTTATAAATGGTATTGCCTAATGAATAGTCAAAGCGTGTATAAAAGGAGAAACCTCTATATGCAGCATTGAAGTTAAAACCACCGGTCCATGTCGGGAAAATGTTACCAAGATAGACCTGGTCGCGTGAGTCAATGATACCATCATGATTTACGTCCTCCCAGTTTACATCGCCCGGTTGAATACTGCCACCCGATCCCGGAGCAAGATTTGGCCCGTTAATATGAGCAATATTGTCAACACGGTTACCAGCAACGGCTTGTACCTGTGCTTGGTTTGCAAAAATGCCTATTTCCTTATAGCCATATATCTGTCCCATAGCCTGCCCTTCCTGCAAACCACCTACAGAGATCAATTGCCCGGTTTTGGGGTCAAAGACCTGGATAGTGTTTTGCCTGTTATTCGGCTGGCCATTATAAGGCAGCTTCAGTATTTTATTTTTATCGTAGGAAGCTGTAGCGCCAAAATCAAGTCTGAAGCCACCTGGGCTGTTAATAATATTAGCCTTTAGGGTAAACTCAACCCCTTTGTTTTGCAAGCTGCCATCATTGGTTTCCAATGTGCTGAAACCGGCATAACTTGGCAAGGGCAATTGGGTGAGCAGGTTACTGGTTACGCGGTCATAGTAATCAAACAGCAAGCTTATCCTGTCATGGAAAAATCCCAGGTCAATACCTGCATCTTTGGTATTGCTGGTTTCCCATTGCAGGCCGCCAAGGGTAGGCGCTATATTGGATACGCCGCCAACACCACCGTAAGTAATATTAGATGCGCTGTATATGCCCTGCACATCATAGGCGCCTATTTTGCCAACATTACCATTTGAACCATAGCTAATGCGTGGTTTAATGGTTGATATTACTTTGCTTATGCCTAAATTTTGAAAAAAATCTTCCTTTTGCAAATTCCAACCGGCAGACATACCCGGGAAATAACCTATCCTTTTTGCGGCTGAAAGCACAGAAACACCGTCTTCCCTCAATACAAAAGTTAGCAGATATTTTTGATCATAATCATAATTCAACCTTCCCAAAGTTGATATAATGCGGGTTTCTGATGACTGGCTGTAATTGGTCCCTGGGGCAAAAAGCGTAGAAGCATTTGCTGTTGAAATATCGTCAGTAGCCGCCCCGGTACCTGAAGTCTGTTGATCAAAAATATTAGTATCATAATATTCAGTACCTAATAACAGGCTTAAATTGTTCTTACCGAATGATTTGGTATAGTTTAAATCAGCGTCGTAGGTTTGCGAAAAGTCCCTTTCAGAATAGGCAACCGCAGGCCGTGAAGTATTGTTAAAAGTGTTAGTCGGCAGGTTTGAATAAAGCTGGGTAGCATCCTGGTAACTTTGTTGTATATTTCCATAGTAATAACCGTTGCCTGATATCTTGAAATTTAAACCGGGCAGTATCTGCCAATTAATTGCCGCGTTGGCGGTGAAACGGTCAACCTCGTTACTCCTTTTCGTTTTCTGTAACCAGTATAAAGGGTTACCATCAGATATAGAGTTTCCGGGGTTAGGAACTGTTTGGGCGGCATTTAACCAGGGATTAAAGGTTGGCCATAACGATAATGTTCTGTATATATCGTTGATATCCGAGCCTGAAGCTACACCAAGCTGGTTGGATGTAGAGAAAGTGACCCCGCTGCTTACTTCAACATTTGGTTTTACCTTGTAAGAACCACTGAAATTTCCGGAATAGCGGTCATAGGTTGAACCCACAATTACGCCAGGCTCATTATAATAATCAAGGCTCGAAAAATAAGTTCCCTTGTCATTTCCACCCGATGCGCTCAGGTAATGATCAATTGTTTGCGTGTTTCTAAATAAAGCATCGGCAATTTGACCGCTATGGTCTTTAAATATTATCCGCTGCCCTGGGTTTGCAGGGTCGGCTATATCCTGCCAGCCTTGTTGTAAAAGGTTGATATTTGCAGGGGTTTCCGCTTGTATATCAAATGACTGCAAACTGGCAGGGTCGGTCAGCAAACCATACCCCCTGGTTTTATTGAGTGTTGTTAGCTGTCCGGCAGTGAGGCTTGTTTCCGACGGGTTCAACGCCAGAAAGTTGTTCAGCCTGCCTAAACGGGCATAATAAATATAGTCTGCCGCATCCACATATTGGTAGCCTTGCCTATCCTTGTTAAAGCCGGTTGTAAATTTGTAGGTGATGTCTGATGAGCCTGCTTTACCTTTTTTGGTAGTGATCAGTATAACACCGTTATTGGCCCTTGCACCATATATAGCAGTTGAAGCGGCATCCTTCAGGATGTTTACCGACTCGATATCCTCCGTAGGTATATCCGCGTATGACCTGATGATACCATCTACCACCACCAGCGGCGGACTGGGGTTATTGATAGAAGCGCCGCCACGTAACGTTATTAACGGGGTTGAACCCGGTGCGCCACTCGAAGCAACTACCTGGATACCGGATACGGTTCCCTGTAAAGCTGAAGCTACGTTGGCGCGCGGCGCATTTGCTAAAACCTGGTTGTCCAGTTTAGCAACAGCGCTGGTTACCGTTCCCCTTGATTGGGTTCCGTAACCAATAACCAGTACTTCGTTCAGTTTGGTCGCATCGTCTTTAAGGCTAACATCAATAGTTGATTGGTCGCCTACAACAATTTGTTGCTGCAGATAGCCTACATAAGAAAATACCAGCACATCACCTTTGGCTGCATTGATGTCGTAGTTTCCATCTACATCCGTTTGTGTGCCTTTGGTTGTTCCTTTTATAACAACGGTTACGCCCGGCAACGTTGTTTTGTCGTGCCCGGAGATTACCTTACCAGTAATTCTCCTGGTCTGTGCTTGTGCAACGGTCAGGAACAGTACAACTGTTACCGTTAACAAGGTTCTGATGAAAGTAAAGTTTTTGTTCATTTAATTTAAGTGTTTATAATTGTATTATGTCATACATAATACAATTATAGAAAATATTTACTTATCTTTCCAAATAATTTTTAAAGTATTTTTAACATTGATAATCTGTGTGTTAGAAATACACCATTAGAATTTCGCTATATAAATTGCTATTTCGTATGTTTACAACCACATTATTATGACGAGTACCGACCTTAAAGAAAATTTCAAAAATATAGACACCAGTTCGCTGGTTGACCGGGTTGAAAAGAATTTAATCGAGCTATTTATAGATAAGAACTATAAAGTAGGTGACTCCATACCCAAGGAGCTCGAACTTACTCAGGCCCTGGGCGTAAGCCGCACGGTGATACGCGAGGCATTGCTGAGGTTAAGGATGATCGGGATGATCGATTCAAAAAAGAAACGTGGCGCTGTAATAACCAGCCCCGACCTGGTATCAATACTGGAGAAAAGCATGAACCCCCAGATATTGGATACCACTACCTTAAAGGAGATATTTGAGATGCGCCTATCATTAGAGATAGGAATGGCTGACCTGATCATTAACAGGGTGACCCCAGAAGATATTGCCGAACTAAAAATGATCGTAGCCAGTGAGCCATTGGAAACAAGCCACGAGATATTTATGATAGAGCAGGAGATCAGGTTTCATGGTAAGCTTTATGATATTACCGGGAATGAGACACTGAGAAAATTCCAGAAGATGCTATTGCCTGTTTTTGATTACGTGCACAGAAGCGGTTTACTCAAAAAAACTGTTGAAGTAAAGGATTATGTTTCGCACGCCGGATTAATAGCGCTTATTGAGAAAGGTTCCGCTGAAAAATTGCGAAATGGTATGCGCAATCACCTGGAAAACCATTTTTTGAGATTATTCGCCTGACCCTGTTGCAGCTTCCGTAATAAAAGCAACAGCCGACAGCTTGCAAATCATTACTGAAAATACAAACTGCCGACTGCTTACTGAGATCAGCTAACTATATATTAGGGGAACTTAACCCCACTATAATCCGATACATTAGCCAAAGGTATATTTGAGCCATATTTTGCATTGATGGCTTTAATAAACTCATTGGCCACTATGGAGTACCCTCTTGGGGTTAAATGCACGCCATCCAGCGAAAATATCCCGCCACTGATATAAGCCGAACTTAGGCTCACGCCATTTTCTACCAAACCGTACTGCTTAACGTTATTCAGGAAAGTATAAGCATCAAACACCGCCAACCCTTTTGCTGCCGCGATGGATTTAATATTGGCATTATAAGAATTCACATGTTCCTGGGTTAAAGCAATCTCGTTCTCATCCAGCACATATTGGTTATCAATAGGTGAATAGGGAGTTAAACCATAAGGCAGCATACCATAAGGTGTAGAAACAGGCTGACCGATCTTACTGGTAGGGAAAGTTAACACGATCAGGTCCTTTGCTGTGGCGGCCCTTGGGGCATAAGTTGTGCCTGATACAAGCGCATTAATAAAAATGGCCTGCACCGATGGGTTTGCCTTTTGTACCCCGCCTAAAATTGCGCCAACTGTTATGGTATTAAAATAAGGGATCGATGTTACATCAGGTATGGTAGCTACCACACCTTTTTGCCCATTTGCTGTCAATCTGCTGATCAATAAACCGTAGAGTTGTGCAAAAGTATTTTCGTCGGTTAAAAAATCTCCAGCGCCCCCGGATGTAGCATACAGTAAAGCATCATTATTGCCTAACCAGTTAGAGAAAAAGGTAAATGGTTTTGCAGTTACAAAGTCTAAATAGCTGGTTGTAAGAGTGGGTGAATTACCCGGTAAAAGGCGCTCAAAATAACCGTTTAAGTTGGCATAAGGCAACGGAAGACCGGCATCTGTGATGTATAGCAGTTTAATGCCCGGTACACCATAATTGTTGAGGTCGCCGGTATATTTGGTATATAAAGTAACGTTACCAAACCCGGGTAATGGCAGTAGTCCCCTGATTGCCAGATTAGTGGTAACAGGAGTTGTGATTGGCGTGCCGTCAGCATTAAATCCTGTAAGCGATAAATAACCCGAGCCATTGGCCTGCGCTGTACTGAATAATGGCTGGGTAAAGGCCCCGCCGCCAACCGATTGCATTTGTTTGGCAATTATACTTGGATAAGAGTTCAATTGTCCGGCAAGGTACAGGCCCCCATCGGCATAACCAGCGGTTAATGAATTACCAACGGATATGTATCTTGAAAAATCCGCCGAGCCACTCGATGGCTTTGGCGTATGGATATCAGGCTTGCAGGCACCCAATAAGAGTAACCCCGCAATAATGTAAATATGTTGTTTAAACGTTTTCATGAATTAATTTCTTTAAGGTTTACCAGTGATAAGCAAGTGAGATACCGGGGATATATACATTAGTTTCAAACGTACCCGATAGCTGTGTTGAGAAATTGGTTTGTGTACGCTTCATCAGGTGCTCATACTCAAAAGAAAGATCAAGATCGAGGTGCTTTGCAAGCGTATAACCTAAACCACCGGTAACATATACACGGTTAGCATCAGGCGCCTCGGGTGATACGTAACCATCCATAACCGCTGTGCTGGCATAGCCGCCGCCAAAACGGATGAAAAGTTTATCATTGGCCTTATATTGCGCACCGCCACGTAAACTAACCGCATCCTGGTAGTTCCTGGGCTCGTGGGTATCCTGTAATGCAGGGGTAGTGCTTTTATAATCAAACGATAGTGTTTTATAAGCATCCCAACCAACCAGGTTCATATCGAAAGCCAATATCCACTTGCTGCAGGGATAAAATCCGAAACCTATAGAGTTTACAGCAGGCAATGGTATAGTTGAGCTAAAGGTATTGGGTTGAGGAAAACTGCTTGCCAATGAAGTCGGCACAGTGAAAATTGCATTCCCGTTAGGAATGGTAGTATTCACCTGTGAACGGTGGGTGATACCTATGGTAACGCCTGATTCTGTTTTGAAATAGATACCTGCGTTCCAACCGTAGCCTTTACCGCTGCCTTTTAATTCAGCCTGTCCTGCTTGCCCCGAGCTGTTTGCCAATGGGAGGGCCTGGGTAAGATCAACACTTCCGCGGTTGTAAACAAAACCGCCACCGATGCTCAGGAAATCAGCCAGCCTGATACTTATGGTAGGCTGAATATAAATGGCTTTCAGGTTGAGGCTTTCTAAAACATATTTTCCCTGCCAGGTATCGCCCCAGTCAGTTAATCCGCCGAAAGGCGTGTAAACAGCCAGACCTAATTTCCAGAAAGAAGCTTTAGGCCCCCAGGCAGCATAAAAAGTAAAGGGGTAAGCGATCTTGTCTGCGTTATGGTCCTGTATCGAGGTACCGGACGGGTTAAAATCAGACTTGTAAAATAAGGGGCTTACACCTGCCTGGATATAATTTTGCGGCAGCATGGCTACCGCGCCTGGGTTGAAAAATACAGAAGCTCCGTCCTGTAATATTCCTGTCCCGGTATGGCCCATGCCTATTTGCTTCTGGCCCTCCAGGTTAACCTGGAAACCCTGTGCAAATGCAAAAACCGGTAATAACGCAAGCGCTAATAGTAAAAGTTTTCTCATAAGTTACTAAAATTGGTTTATAATGGTCAATTGTATAAGAAATACAACTTGGAACAATGAGGGATAAAATTAGTTTGTATTGAAACGAAAAAAAGGGCTATAATGCGGAGATATTAGTCAAAAAGTCGGATAAAGTTTATTTTTAACATCGGGTGCCAAAATTGAATATAAAACCCGGCTGTTTTTTTGATTGATTTTTAAAATAAGTTCAGTGATTAAATTGTATCTTGAGAATGTATGAATAAAAGGATCGGACAATTAAGCTTATCAAAATTTGCGGATCTTTATGCGGACAAGCTGGCAGGTGCCGATTTTTTTGTAGTTGATGAAAAACAGCTATTAAGTTTGAGCGAGTACCCTTATCGGTCAGACGGCTATATTATAGGTATCTGCACACGGGGAACAGCACATGTAGAGGTAAATTTGCAGGTTTACGAGGCCCGGCCCGGTGCCATGCTGTTGGCAACACCCTTCCACGTTTTAAGGATATATAATAGCAGCCCCGATTTTTTGTGCCGGTTTATTGTTTTTAGCAAAGCTTTTTTAACCGAAAATAGCGTTAACAGCCATTTTTTGGAATCATTCAGTTACTTTAAAAGCGCGTCCATCCCGGTCATTTACCCTGAGGACGCTGATGCCCGGATGATACTGGAAATTTATTTACTGATACAACAAAAATTGGAGCGCGAGGGGCATCCCTACCATGTTGAAATATCCCGCAGTATTTTAATGACGCTGCTTTATGAAATACAATCTGTTTATGAGAAGCAGCATTTAATGATAAAGGGCAAGCAAACCCGTAAACAGGAACTGAATGTACTTTTCCAGGATGTTGTTTTTCAGCATTATAAGGAACATCGCAACGTGCAATACTACGCCGATGCACTTTGTGTATCCCCAAAACATTTAACAGAAACCATTAAAGAAGTAACCGGTAGGACCGCAGGTGAATGGATAGATGACGCGGTAATACTGGAGGCTAAAGTATTATTAAGAAATCATGAGATAAGCATTTCCAATGTGGCCGACGATATACACTTCCCGGATCAATCCTCATTTGGCAAATATTTTAAAAAGCATACCGGCATGTCGCCGTCAGACTATAGGGCAGTGTCTGCTCATTAAGTTAATCCAACCCCTTTCCGACTTTTTGACTAAAATCTCCGCATTGCAGACCTTTCATTGATTTAATTGTGCCTCTAACTTTACTCCTGATTATAAAACCAAACAATTATCCCAAAAACCGGGATAGACTATTGCCTTTTAAAAATATTTGACTATGAATGCCACTGAATCTATTAAAGCCATAAAGGGAGGCGAGTTCCTGATCAGGGAAACCTCTGCGGATAGTATTTTTATTCCTGAAGAATGGAATGAAGAGCAGTTAATGATCGCTAATACCTGCACCGATTTTTTGGCGCAACAGGTAACACCAAACCTGCAACGTATTGACGACCAGGAAGAGGGCCTGATGCCCCATCTAATGGATGAAGCAGGGGCGCTTGGACTATTGAGCATATCTATCCCCGAAGAATACGGGGGCTTTGGCAAGGATTTTAAAACATCTATGCTGGTTACTGAAAAATTAGGTGCCGGGCATTCATTTTCTGTTGCGTTTTCGGCGCATACAGGTATCGGCACGCTGCCCATATTATATTATGGCAATGAGGCACAAAAACAAAAATATATCCCCAAACTGGCCAGCGGCGAATGGAAAGGTGCTTATTGCCTTACCGAACCCGGTGCAGGCTCGGATGCCAATTCGGGTAAAGCAAAGGCAAAATTATCTGCAGATGGTAAACATTACCTCATCACCGGGCAAAAAATGTGGATCACCAATGCAGGCTTTGCTGATATATTCACCGTCTTCGCCAAAATTGATGATGATGAAAACCTGAGCGCATTTATTGTTGAAAAAGATTTTGAAGGGCTTTCGCTAAATACTGAGGAACATAAAATGGGTATCAAAGGAAGCTCAACCCGGCAGGTATTTTTTAACGATTGTAAAGTACCGGTTGAGAACCTCCTGTCCGAACGTCAGAATGGTTTTAAAATCGCGGTGAACATATTAAACCTGGGCCGTATCAAATTAGGTGGGGGAACAGTTGGGGCAAGTAAGGATGTGATCTCATCAGCAATTCGCTACGCCAATGAACGCGAGCAATTCGGTCGCCCTATTTCAAAATACGGGGCGATAAGGTATAAGCTTGCCCAGCAAGCTATTCGCACTTATGCTTCAGAGTCGGCAGTTTACCGGGCCTGCCAGAATATGGAAGAGGCGACTGAAACATTAATGGCATCTGGCCTTGATGAAACTCAAGCCAAATTAAAGGGAACAGAGCAATATGCTATAGAAGCCGCCATTCTTAAAGTACATGCCTCAGAAGTTTTGGATTACGTGGTAGATGAGGGTGTGCAAATCTACGGTGGTATGGGCTACAGCGCGGAAGCACCTATGGACAGGGCGTACCGTGATTCAAGGATTAACCGCATCTTCGAGGGCACTAATGAAATTAACCGGATGCTGACCGTGGATATGATGCTGAAGCGCGCCATGAAAGGCGAACTCGACCTGATGGGCCCTGCTCAGAAAGTTGCTGGTGAACTGGTAAGTATCCCCGATTTTGGCGGAGCTGACGAGGACGGCTTGTTTACAAAAGAGAAAAAATACATCGCCAATTTTAAAAAGGCCGTATTGATGGTAGCAGGCGCTGCGGTTCAAAAACTGATGACCCAATTGGGTAAAGAGCAGGAAGTGCTGATGAACGTGGCCGATATGCTGATCGAATTATATGTGAGCGAATCGTTGCAATTGCGGGTGGAAAAACTGGTTGGAATGAGAGGTGAAGATGCCTGCAAAGAGCAACTGGATATCATGCGGGTATATCTGAACGATGCCGCCGAGCATATTGCCAAATCGGGCAAAGAAGCGTTGAACTCATTTGCCGAAGGCGATGAAAAAAGAATGATGATGATGGGCCTTAAGCGATTCACCAAAACCGAAGATATCAATACTACCAAGGCACGTCGTAATATTGCTGCAAAGCTGATCGCTGAAAATAAATATTGTTTTTAAACACTTTGTAATAAAAAGCGACTGTCATTTCGACGAGGAACGAGGAGAAATCTTATACAAGCGAAAGGCGGGCAATGCATGTTGGCGACCTGTATATAGTATAGGGTTTCTCTCTCTATCGTTCGAAATGACAAAGTTTCAACGGTTCAAAACTATAAATAACCCCAACCTATGAATTTATTTTATGAAGGACAGGTGCTTTGGTCACAGATCGACTCGAACCAGCACATGAGGCACTCGGCCTATGCTGATTTTGCGGCGCAGGCGCGTATCATCATGCTGGAAAGTTTAGGTTTAACCTTACCCAAACTATATGAATTTAAAATAGGACCGGTATTATTTAGAGAAGAACTAATTTATTTACGCGAAATAGGAATTAATGAGCACATCAAAGTAACCTGCGAGTTGACCAAATCCCGGCGGGATGGTTCGCGTTGGTCTATACGGCATGAGTTATATCGTGGGGATGGTGTTAAAGCTGCAATAATTGTAGCTGATGGCGCGTGGATCGATATGGAAAAGCGCAAATTGGCTATATTACCTACCGAATTAAGCGAAATGTACATGAAGGCGCCCAGGAGCACCGATTATGTTGAAGAATAGCACCCAGCCCGATTAAATAAAACTGACATTTTATTTGCCGAAATATTGACAAATGTTTCCGCCATTTAGCCCTTTGTAAAACGCTGCTAAAAAGGATATTTGTTATTATAAACCACCCCGGTAATTATCGGGGCTAACTTTTTATAATTCTGCCTGTTTCTTTTCTATCCATTGTTTGTGATGATACAGACAGGCCGGAGTATAGATTTAATTATTTCACAATAATATTCAATAAGCTATGTCTGTAATCAGGAAAAATTTACCCCGTTTTATTTTAGTGATCGCTATCATACTATCAGTAAATGTGATCGCTAAGGCGCAAACCGATCAAATCGAAGGCTTGTGGTACAATGATGTAAAAAGCGCTAAGATACTGATCACCAAGGCGACCAACGGCAAGTTTTACGGCAAGGTGGTATGGCTGAAAGAACCTTTGAAAAATGGCAAGCCTAAAGTTGACGAACTAAACTCGGACGAGAAATTACGCACCAGGCCAAGGCTGGGTTTACCAGTACTGGCTGATTTTGTAAAAGACGATGATGATAAAAACAAATACACCGACGGCACCATTTATGATCCCAATAATGGTAAGACCTATTCCTGCAAAATGACCTATAAGGGCAATACCTTAGATATACGTGGGTACATCGGTATATCACTTTTCGGGCGCACAACTACCTGGACTCGGGCAGAATAAATTTAAACTTTAAAAAACACAAGCAGATACTATACTAATGGATGCTAAACAAATTATAAAGAAGGTTGCAGTACTGGGTTCAGGCGTGATGGGCAGCCGTATCGCCTGTCATTTTGCCAATATCGGCTTGCAGGTGCTACTGCTCGATATTGTACCTAAAGATGCCTTTTCGGACGATAAAAAAGCCAGGAATAAAATTGTTAATGATGCCTTGGATTTTGCCTTAAAATCAAACCCTTCGCCTATCTATCTTAAATCATTTGCCAAACGCATTACAACCGGAAATTTTGATGATGATCTGTCGAAAATTGCTGACTGCGATTGGGTGATAGAGGTCGTGGTTGAGCGTTTAGATATTAAACAAAAGGTATTTGAAAACGTAGAAAAATACAGGAAACCCGGCACATTGATCACTTCCAATACGTCCGGCATACCGATCCATTTAATGGCTGAGGGCCGCAGCGAAGATTTTAAAAAACATTTTTGCGGGAGCCATTTCTTTAACCCTCCCCGCTATTTAAAACTGCTGGAGATCATCCCGACAAAAGATACCTTACCGGGAGTGGTAGATTTCCTGATGGAGTATGGCGAAAAGTACCTGGGCAAAACTACGGTATTAGCCAAAGATACCCCCGCCTTCATAGGTAACCGTATCGGCGTTTTCAGCATCATGAGTGTGCTGCATTATGTAGAAAAAACCGGGATGACCGTTGAAGAAGTAGATAAGCTTACCGGGCCGGTTATTGGTCACCCCAAATCAGCTACATTCCGCACCAATGATGTGGTGGGTTTAGATACGATGGTGCATGTGGCCAAAGGCCTTTATGATAATGCGCCGGATGATGAAGCAAGGGAGTTATTTAAGATCCCCGAATTTGTGGATGGGATGGTAAAAAATAACTGGCTGGGGAGTAAAACCGGCCAGGGTTTTTATAAAAAGGAAAAAGTTGACGGCACAAACCAGTTTTTTGCGCTCGACCTGAAAACATTGGAATACAAACCATCGCAAAAAGTAAAATTCGTTTCGCTCGAAACCACTAAAACAGTTGATAGTTTGAAGGATAGGCTTAAGATTCTGTTTGCCGCAAAAGATAAAGCAGGTGATTTTTACCGGGCTACGTTTTACCAGTTATTCGCTTATGCCAGCAACCGTATCCCCGAAATAGCTGACGAGCTTTATAAAATAGATGCCGCTACCTGTGCCGGGTTTGGTTGGGAAATGGGGCCATTTGAAAAATGGGATGCGTTGGGCGTTGAGGATACCATAAAAGCAATGGAAGCTGTCGGGAATAAACCTGCCCAATGGGTATATGATATGCTGGCAGCTGGTTCAAAAAGCTTCTATAAAATAGAGAACGGCAAACGCCTGTATTATGATATTCCATCAAAAAGCTACAAGGTAATTCCGGGTACGGAAGGGTTTATATTGCTGGATAATATCCGTGCAACAAATACCGTATGGAAAAACAGCGGCACTACCATTACCGATATTGGTGATGGCATCCTCAACCTGGAGTTTCATACTAAAATGAATACCATCGGCGGCGAAGTGATCGAAGGCATTAATAAAGCAATCACACTTGCCGAAACAAGCTATAAAGGCTTGGTGATATCCAACGAGGGGGCAAATTTCAGCGCAGGGGCCAATGTAGGTATGATATTTATGATGGCTGTTGAACAGGAGTTTGATGAGTTGAACGCGGTTGTAAAAGCTTTCCAAAACACCATGATGCGGATACGTTACTCGTCCATTCCGGTGGTCATAGCGCCTCACCAGATGGCTTTGGGCGGCGGTTGCGAAATGTGCCTCCATGCCGATAAGGTAGTGGCCCATGCTGAATTATATATGGGTTTGGTTGAGTTTGGTGTTGGCCTGATACCGGGCGGCGGCGGAACGAAGGAATTTGCCCTGCGCCTTTCGGATGAATTGCAGGATGGTGATATCGAGCTGAATAATTTCAGGGATAGGTTTTTAACCATCGGGCAGGCCAAAGTATCCACTTCAGCTTACGAGGCGTTCGAGTTTGGCTATCTTAAAAAAGGCAGGGATGTCGTGGTGGTATCGCGCAACCGGTTATTAGCTGAAGCCAAGCAACAATGCCTGCAAATGGCCGATGAAGGCTACGTGCAACCCATCCCGCGTAGCGATATCCGGGTGCTGGGCAAGCAGGCCCTCGGCTTAGGCTATGTGGGCGCTAATACCATGTACAGCGGCAATTATATCAGCGAGCATGATGTGAAAATTTCGCAGAAACTGGCCTACGTGCTTTCGGGTGGCGACCTTTCCCAGCCATCCATAGTAAGCGAGGACTACCTGTTAGGGTTGGAGCGTGAAGCTTTCATTTCGCTTTGCACCGAAAAGAAAACGCTTGAAAGAATACAATCCATCATAACTGGCGGAAAAGTATTGAGGAACTAATTTTTAACAAGAACAAAACGTAAATAAATGAACGCATATATAGTGGCAGCCAGCCGCAGCGCTGTTGGAAAAGCTACCCGTGGCGGATTTAGATTTACCCGACCGGATACACTTGCCGCGGACGTTATCAAGCACCTGATGGCATCGGTGCCTAATGTGGATAAGGAGCAGATAGAGGATGTGATCGTGGGCAATGCTACCCCCGAGGCCGAACAGGGTCTTAATGTGGCCCGGTTGATCTCATTAATTGCTTTAGATACTGATAAAGTACCCGGCATGACTGTAAACCGCTACTGCGCATCAGGTTTGGAGACCATCGCTATCGCATCAGCAAAAATACATAGCGGCATTGCCGATTGCATTATTGCAGGTGGTGTGGAAAGCATGAGCCTGCTGCCGATGGGTGGCTGGCGCATCGTGCCCAATGCTGATGTTGCTTTGGCTCATCCGGATTATTACTGGGGCATGGGGTTGACTGCAGAAGCTGTTGCAAAGGAGTATAATATCAGTCGCGAAGAACAGGACCAGTTTGCTTATGGCTCGCACCAAAAAGCTATCAGCGCCATTAAAAACGATAAATTTAAGGACGAAATAGTACCGGTAAATGTTGTGGAAACCTACGTGGACGAAAGCGGTAAGAAAAAAAACAGGGAGTTTAAAGTTGATACCGACGAAGGCCCGCGTGCCGATACATCTATCGACGCTTTAAATAAACTGAAGCCTGTTTTTGACGCGAAGGGCGTGGTAACCGCGGGCAACTCCTCGCAGACAAGTGATGGCGCCGCTTTTGTAATGGTAGTTAGCGAGCGCTTCTTAAAAGCGAATAATTTGACACCCATTGCCAGGATGGTTAACTATGCAGTTGCCGGTGTACCGCCGCGAATTATGGGTATTGGTCCACTGGTTGCTATTCCGAAAGTGTTGAAAATGGCTGGGATGAAACAGCAGGACGTGGAACTTATCGAGCTAAATGAAGCTTTTGCTTCGCAGTCATTAGCGGTGATCAAAGGGCTTGATCTTGACCCGGAGATCATCAATGTAAATGGCGGGGCCATAGCGCTTGGCCATCCGCTGGGTTGCACAGGTGCAAAGCTTTCTGTTCAGCTTTTTAATGAATTGAAAAGGCGGGACAAAAAATATGGTATGGTTACCATGTGTGTGGGCACAGGGCAAGGTGCAGCGGGTATATTTGAATTATTATAAACCTTTATCTGAATAACTGTTGCCAATATGGAAAAAGCGACAAGATTGTTTGATTGCATGGCAGGCCAGGCCAAAGAGCCGAGGGCCGACTTTTTAAATGCAAAGGTGGATGGCGTATGGAAATCATACAGCACCACAGAGGTGCATGATATGATCCATCAGTTGTCGCAGGCTTTGCTGGATATGGGTATTTCCGCCGGGGATAGCACTACGGAAGGTCGTGATAAAATAGGACTGATCAGCAGCGGCAGACCTGAATGGCTGATAGTTGACCTCGCCGTGCAACTAACCGGCGCCATATTGGTGCCCTTGTACCCAAATACCGGTAATAAAGAAATAGAGCAGATATTAGTTGAGGCTGAAGTTAAATATGTATTCGTCAGCAATAAAGACTTATGCGATAAAGCAAAGCAAGTGTCGGCCAATATACCATCGTTAAAAGGGATCTATACTTTTGATGAGATTGAAGGCTGCACCCACTGGACGAAATTATTTCAACCGCTAAAAGAAGATTATCAGCAAAGATCAAATGAAATAAGCAGCAAGATCACCGAAAATGATGTTGCTACCATTATCTATACTTCGGGCACTACCGGCAGGCCTAAAGGCGTGGTGCTTACCCACAAAAATATCCTGAGCAATGCCATGGCTTCCGGAGATCTGCTGATGCAGATACCGATAGTAGAAAGACGAGTGCTTAGTTTTTTGCCGTTGAACCACATTTTCGAAAAAATGTGCACCTATACTTTTCTCTTCTATAATTATTCCATTTATTATGCCGAAAGCATGGACACCATCGGCGCAAATATGAAGGAAGTAAAGCCCTCTATTTTTACCGCCGTACCACGTTTGCTGGAGAAAGTATTTGAGAAAATCATGGTAGAGGGGCAGAAGCTAACCGGCATTAAACGGAAGATATTTTTCTGGTCGATAAAAGTTGCTGAGGAGTTTGAGATCGATGGCACCAGTTTATGGTATAAAATAAAGTTAGCCATCGCCGATAAATTGGTTTATAGTAAATGGCGGAATGCCATAGGCGGAAACGTGAAAGCGATAGTTTTGGGCAGTTCCGCTTGCCCGGTACGATTGGCAAAAATATTTACCGCGGCCAATATTGTTATTTTAGAAGGTTATGGGCTGACCGAAACTTCGCCGGTAATTTCCGTTAACCATTATAATAAAAGCGGCAGAAGATTTGGAACAGTAGGCCCTTTATTGGCTGATGTGCAGGTTAAGATAGCCGATGATGGCGAAATACTTTGCAAGGGTCCGAATGTGATGGTAGGCTATTATAAAAATCCCGAATTGACGGCAGAAGTAATGGAAGGCGGATGGTTCCACACGGGTGATATAGGTGAATTTGATAAAGATTCTTTCCTGAAAATAACCGACCGCAAAAAAGAGATATTTAAAACATCCGGCGGCAAATATGTAGCGCCAACGCCGATTGAAAATAAGATGAAGGAGAGCTCTTTTATTGAACAAATGATGGTTGTTGGTGCAGGGATGAAGTTCACAGCAGCGCTGATCGTCCCTTCCTACATTCATTTACAACCCTGGTGCAAGCAAAATGATATCCCTTTTACCTCGCATGGAGAGTTGCTCAAAGATGCCAGGGTGATCGAACTTTACCAATCGATCGTCAATAATTATAACCCTGAGTTTAACCATGTGGAGCAAGTGAAGAAAATAGCATTACTTCCTGATGAATGGTCGATAGAAAGCGGCGAGCTTACACCGACAGGGAAAATGAAACGAAAAGTGATCACCGAAAAGTACAAAGCCGAAATAGATAAAATGTACACGGACGAAGTAAGCCAAAATCCATCCCTCGTAAATTAAATTAACCCGATGAGCACATTCCAACTAACCATACGCGACCGACTGGCTTTAATTACGCTCGATAGGGGGCGCTCAAATCCGATCAATCATCAAATGATCAAAGAGCTGACCGACTGCATTAAAACGCTGGAAAGCGATGCTGCGGTAGGTGCTGTGATACTAACCGGCAAAGAAGGTTTTTTCTCTTCCGGCATCGACCTGATCGAAGCCTATGATTACAATGAGGATCAAAGCAGTGAATTTTGGATCGGTTTTTTAGGTTTGCAGAATGCTTTGGCGACTTTCAAAAAACCATTGATAGCTGCTATCAGCGGGCATAGCCCGGCGGGCGGTTGTGTGCTGGCCATTTGCTGTGATTACAGGGTGATGGCCGAAGGGAAATTCATCATCGGTTTAAATGAGATACCTGTAGGTATCATTGTTCCTGATAGCGTTTTTCATTTGTACTCATTTTGGCTTGGTCAGCATAAAGCTTATCAATATTTAATGGAGGGTAAATTGCTCAATGTTAATGAAGCGCTGGAAGCAGGGCTGATCGATGAGGTCACGTCCCCTGATAGATTAATGAATACAGCCGTAGAAAAGGCAATAGCCTACATGAAAATGCCCCCGGTTACCTGGAGCCAGAGTAAGTTAAATTTGCGTAAGGAGCTGATCGGTAAATTAGCCAGCGATCAAACCGATACTTTAAACCAGATGCTGAAGCAATGGTGGGCGCCCGCAACCAGGCAGGGCCTGCAGATGATGATCCAGAATTTAAAATCAAAAAGCACTGCTGCTAATTAATTGACCATGAGCGAATCTATAACTACAAATAATCCTGCACCTGTCGGCGGAATGTTAAAGGAAGATGCCCTGAAAGGGAAAACCATCATCATAACCGGTGGCGGAACGGGCCTTGGCAAATCAATGGGCACTTACTTCTTAAAGTTAGGCGCCAACCTGGTGATCACCAGCCGCAAACTGGATGTGCTCAAACAAACAGCTTCCGAAATGGAATCAGAAACAGGCGGAAAGGTATTGGCCCTTGCCTGCGATGTGCGAAAGTATGATGAAGTTGAAAATATGCTGAAACAAGCTATTGCGGTTTTTGGCCGGGTTGATGTGCTGTTGAATAATGCAGCCGGCAATTTTATTTCGCCCACTGAGCGTTTATCAGCTAATGCATTCTCGGCTATCATTGATATCGTATTAAAAGGCTCGGCCAATTGTTCACTTGCTTTGGGTAAATATTGGATCAGCGAAAAAATACCGGGCAACATATTGAATATTGTAACCACTTATGCCTTCACGGGTTCGGCTTACGTGGTGCCATCAGCTTGCGCAAAAGGCGGCGTGCTGGCTATGACCCGGTCCCTGGCAGTTGAATGGGGAAGGCACGGTATACGTACCAACGCCATTGCCCCCGGTCCGTTTCCAACCAAAGGGGCATGGGAAAGATTACTTCCAGGCGATATGGCTAAAAAGTTTGATTTTAAAAACAGGGTGCCGCTTAAACGTGTTGGCGAACACCAGGAACTGGCTAACCTTGCCGCTTTCCTCGTATCCGATTTTTCCGGCTATATCAATGGCGAGGTAATTACTATCGACGGCGGCGAATGGCTGCAAGGTGCAGGTCAGTTCAACGGGCTCGAAATGATACCGGCCGAAATGTGGGATAACATTGAAAAAGCTACGCGTTCTGCGTAGCCTGTCTATTGCTTTTAAGGCTGATACAATCATTTTTTTCCATGTTTTGTTTCGACCCATGTTTTTCGTAGGTACCGCAGGTGATTCAGTAGTACCGAAAAAATGATTTCTTTCTGATGACAGTGATTTTCTCTTTTCTCGAGACTGATTTATCACTTTAGGTGAGACTATAGCCTTTTGGCTTAAACGCCCCTTTTTTGTCGCGGATCGCCCTTAGTGCTAAGAGTCTTTTTTTTATCTTTATCTCAGCAAAATGTATTAGAAAAAACCAATCTAATGAGAAAATTAATTTACGCAATCAACACGACCTTAGATGGTTGCTGCGACCATACCAAATTCTTTCCCGATGAAGCAACGATGGAGTATTTTATACAACTTACGCGGGATGCCGACACATTCCTCTACGGGCGTAAAACTTATCAATTGATGGTTCCTTATTGGCCCGACGTAGCGAAAGATCCCTCCGGGGATAGAAATGAGGATTACGAATTTGCGCAGGCATTTGACGCCGTCAACAAAATTATTGTGTTCTCACAATCATTAGACAGCGCAGAAGAGGAAAAAACGAAAATTGTTCGTACGGACATTCAGGGCGAAGTACTTAAATTGAAACAAGAGCAAGGCAAAAATATTTTAACCGGTGGTGTAGCCATTCCTACACAACTTGCAGAGCTTGGCTTGATTGACGAATATCGTTTTGTGGTTCACCCGATAGTTATAGGAGAAGGGAGACGGTTGTTTGAAGGTATCAACCTGCAAGAGAAATTGCGACTAAAGTTGGTTGAGTCAACGTTTTTTAAGTCGGGGAGTGTTGCGCTTCGGTACTTGAAACAATGAGAGAAAAATCTCTGATAAAAGACAATATAGCGTACTATTAATAAAAAAAGGCTAAATGACTACTATATTACCAGGCAAATTAAGGGACGGGGTCACCTGCAAAGTGATTGGCGGCACCCATATTGGAAAATCCGGTATTGTACAGGATATCAAAACCGGTAAGAGTGGACACGTATCGATTACCGTTGTACAAGCAAACGGCGTGAGATTTAAAACACTTGCCAAAAATGTGGAAATTTAAAATCGGGTTAACACATAGGAGCGATCTCGGCTACGGTACAATGATCGCAAGCCTTATTAATTTACGATGATAGTGGCTGTTTCCTTAATATCCCTTGATGATGTACCGGCAAGTAATTTGTAGGTGCCGGGTTCAACCACCCATTTACTTGTTTTTACATCATAATAGGCCAGATCCTTAACCGGGATACTCAGGCGCACGTCAATAGTTTCGCCTGGGGCGATCATTACTTTTTTGAATGCTTTCAATTCCTTTTCGGCACGGTCTACGACTGATTTTTCTTTACTAACATAAAGCTGAACCGTTTCCTTACCTGCATATTTACCCGTGTTTTTTACTTTAACTGTGATTGCGATATTATCGGAAGGCTGATAGCTTTTTTTACTGGTTTTTAAACCAGAATACTGATAATCGGTATAGGAAAGGCCATAACCGAAACAATAAAGCGGCTCGATCTTTTTGGTATCAAACCAGCGGTATCCTACTAATATTCCTTCTTTGTAATCTACTTTTAAATTTTCTCCGGGGTAAGCGTCTAAAGCATGTGCGGGAGAGTCTTTCAGATCAGCAGGAAAAGTAAAGGGCAGCTTGCCAGATGGGTTAACCTTGCCGGTTAGCACATCGGCCAGGGCATTTCCATTTTCAGAACCGTTATACCACGACCATACAATAGTTTGATTGTTCTTTTTGATCTTGCCGATATCATAAGGTGCCCCGCCAACTACAACCACAATGGTTTTAGGATTAGCAGCAGTTACGGCATCCACCAACGCTTGTTCGCCAAATGGCAGGCTCAGGTCCTTACGGTCGCGGCTTTCACTCTCATAATCGCGGTTACCTCCTATAAACAAGATTGCCATATCCGAGCTTTTGGCTGTAAAAATAGCCTGTTGAAGCATAGCTGAATCCGCTTTAGTAGTTTTACCTGCATCCCTGCGCAATGGCCTGTAAACTCCCGAATAGCCTTGTGCATAATACATCTTTATCTCGTTAGCCAGCCTTTTCCGCAAACCGACTAAAGCAGTTACCTCGTATTTTGCTTTCACCCCTGCGCCAAATCCACCCAAGTGAAAAGTACGCGTTGCATTATCACCAATCACCGCGATGCTTTTGATGGATGAGGTATTTAAAGGCAGCAAATGCCGGGCATTTTTTAGCAGAACAATGGATTCAGACGCGATATCATAAACCGTTTTGCTGTGCTCGGGGGTGTTCATTTTTCCAGCAGGCGGGTTATCGCTTAATGAGGTATGGTACATTACCCATAAAATGCGGCGTACCTTATCATCGATCACTTTCACAGTCACCTTTCCGGCTTTTACCGAATCAAGCAGTTTATCCGCAAAATAATAGGTGTTATAAGGCAGTGGCGAACCCATTTCCAGGTCGAGCCCATGATTTGCAGCATTAACCGTACTATGGGTACCACCCCAATCGCTGATCACAACGCCTTTGAATTTCCACTCGCCTTTTAATATTTTATTGAGCAGGTAGTCGTTTTCAGAACAATATACCCCACGCAGCTTGTTATAGGCCGACATGATGGTCCAGGCATTGCCTTCGGTTATCGCGGCTTTAAAAGCAGGCAGATAGATCTCGCGCAGCGCGCGTTCATCCACATCCACGCTAATACGGTCCCGCTCAACTTCCTGGTTGTTTGCGGCAAAATGTTTTACACAAGCTGCGATATGCTGGCTTTGTATCCCTTTTACCGATTGTACGGCAAGGCGGGCATTTAAAAACGGATCTTCGGAATAATATTCATAAGTTCTACCGCACAGCGGTGTACGTGCAATATTGAACGCCGGTGCCAGCATGATATATTTTTTGCGCGCCCTTGCTTCTTCGCCCATATCATGGCCATAACGATATGCCAGTTCCGGGTTCCATGTAGCTGCCAGGGCCGAGCCATTAGGGAAAAAAGTAGCGGAATCGGTAGTTAGATTTGCCGATCCCCAGCCCGGTTTCACATCCTCACGCACACCCAGCGGGCCATCATCAGTCATCAGTTCGGGTATGCCCAGCCGCTCAACCCCTGCCGAGCTAAATATGCCGTTAGCATGCAGCATATCTATCTTTTCTTCCAGTGTGAGCTCTTTAATGATCGCGTCGATCTTCGCCTCAGTTGTCTGCTTCTTTTTTGTTTGTGCATTTGCTGTACCAAACAGCATCACCATAAAAAAACCACATAGCAAATAAGCAGAAAGTCTATTTTTCATAGTTATTAGGCTGATCAATTACAATGACATACTGATAAAGATAAGTATTTCTGTTTTACATTAATCTGGTAAATATTGAAGCCGAGGAGTTACTGACCCGCAGAAAATGGCATAAAAGGATTGCCCTGATTTTATTCAAATCAAGGCAATCCTTTAATCCTAAAAACGGCGTAGCCTCTTTGAACACCTTTGAAACAAACAATAGGTGAAAAAATCATGGTTCAGACCATTATATCGCCTTCGCAGTATGCGGCGACAGATCAAACGGCACCACCACTTTAAAGCTGATATTACGACCCATGTTAAAGATGCCCGGCTGTATTCCGGCAGGTACTGTCGGGTTATCAAAATATTTCAGCCTGCTCATGTTCGACTGGTAATTTACATTACCCAGGTTGGTACCCTCGATAAACAGTTTCAAAATCGGCGTTCCGGCAGCGTTTACGATGTTACCGCCAATACCTGCACTTATCAAATTATATCCCCCGGTATAAGTTTCTGTTCCATAAGCAGCGAAAAACTTGTCCTGCGCATCGTAATGATCAAACCCGGCAAAGGCATAGGTATTTCTGAAAATGCCAAATCCTTTGGCAAAAGTACCACGCAACTCAGAATGGGTATGCAGCGGCGGGATGAAGGGCAAATATTTCAGGCTGTCGGGCACTTTCCCACCTGTTCCTAAATTAGTACCATAAGTTAGGCTTAAAGAGTTTTCGAAATGCAGCCACGAAACCGGGTGGAAATCCAGGTTAATCTCGCCGCCATCTATGCGCGCCTTGCCTTGCACGTATTTAAACTTAGCGTATGGTCCGGTCGGGTTTGGAGAACCATCAGGATTTACACGTTCAGGGTTTCCTTGTGCGTCCAGTATCTGTTCCTGGAAAATATAGTTCTGTATGTTGTTATCGAAAACCTCTATACTGGCCGTAACATTATGTAAAGTAAGGAAAGCCCCGATATCGCCCTGTACGCTAAATTCGGGCTTAAAGTCGCTGTTGCCTACATGGTATATCTGTGAACCCGGATCGGCGCCATTGGCAGATAGTTCGGCAATACTTGGCGCCCTGAAACCGCGTGCAATGTTTCCTTTTAACAGAAATGCATCTGAAAAATTGTAGGTAGCCCCCAGGCTGCCGGTAGCTCCTGAAAAGGTTTTGTTAAGCGCGCTGAACTGCTGAATAACAGTTGGTGGCGTAGCCGCGTTACCGGGTGTATATAATTGCGGATATTTACCAGATGTATCAATATAAGCAGCCTGGCCGCTAAACGAACGGACATCATATCGTGCGCCGCCTGAAAGGTCTAATTTTCCAAAACTCTTTTTGATAACAAAGAAAGGCCCGATATCAAATTGATGGTAAGCCGGTATCGGGAAAACAGTAGCATCCCCTATGGTGTTATTTTGATACTGACCATTAACGCCGAAAGTGGTTTCAAAATCGTTCCCTACAAGGAAGTTATACTTCACATCATAAGTATAAGTACTCAGGTGTAAATTTAAACCGGCAACACCCTGATCTTCGGGATGTGTATATTCCCGCCGGTGGCTATATTCGTAGCCCAGGTTAACGATCAGGTTACCGCTGCCCAAAGTAAAGTTGCTGTTATCATAAATACGATAAAGCTGAACGTGCTGATGCAAAGGCGTGATGCCGTATGAATTTAGTACGGATTCAGGCACGATAGGGCGGTAGGTATCTGCCTCGGTAATTTGCCGGGTAAATTTACGGGTTAACGAATCGCGGCTGCCGTCAGGTATTTCCTGCAGATCATCAAATATGGACGCGTTCAGGTAGGAATATCCCCATGTTTTATTTAAACCAATCATTACCCTTGCGTCTTTCTCCTGGAAACCAGTACCATAAACCCTGCCATCATGCTGATTCTGGTAATCTTTAGCTTCCTTTGCCGATACAATGGTTCCCCATACGAACCCATTGTTATTCCCCTGCAGGCGGAACGAACTGCTTAATAGCCCATTATTGGTACCATAATTGCCTGTAAAAGAGCCTAATATTTTGCCATCAGGCACGGGTGGTGGGGTGATCAGGTTAACGACACCACCAATAGCGTCTGATCCGTAGCTTAAACTCGCCGGACCTTTGATCACTTCAACGCGGTCGATAGAGTTCTGGTCTACTTCTATCCCATGCTCGTCACCCCATTGCTGGCCTTCCTGGCGTATGCCATCCTCGGCTGTAACTACCCTGTTATAGCCCAAACCATGTATAAAAGGCTTGGAAACATTCGGGCCGGTGGTTACCGCGCTTATGCCCGGTAGGTTGGCTATTTCATCAATTACGTTAGTAGAAGCGGAATGCTGATCGATATAAGTTTTACTTACCGCCGCCATTGGCACCGGGTCACGCTTTATCTCAGTGGCCCTGCTAACGCCTGTAATAACTACCTCGCCTGCTTCAATTGATGAGGTTTGCAGTTGAACATTTAATTGATTGGTTTTTGAAAAATCAACCTTTTGGTTAAAGGTAGCATATCCAACAAAGCTCACCTGTACCAGATAAACCCCCTTTGGTAAATTGGGTATGCTGTATTTTCCGTTCGCATCAGAGACGGCCCCAACCCGTAGATCAGGGATTGAAATAGATGCACCGGGTATGGTTTTACCATCGGCTTTATCCGTGATCGTTCCGGTTAAAGTTGACGTAAGATCATCGGTTGTATATTTAATAGTTACCGCGTTTGAGAATATTGGAAAATTTATAAAGAGCAATAAAAAGCAATACAATAGCTTCAATTTCATAATAAAATAATTTGTTGTGAACAATTAGGTTGCCAGGGTAAGCAACAGTTAATTAAATAATCGAAATTATTATGAAAGAGGAGGAGCGCGTCCAGAAGACAGGATGAGGGCGATGCTTACAAAATCATATTGCCCAGGTGTGTAAAAATGAACAGCCGCAACGGCGGGTGTAAAGTATTGATGATCGGTTAGCAGCATACTGTTATGGTGCATGGCATCGCATAACTGGCATTTTTCTGTTACCGTTTGTTGATTTTGAGCTGTATGATGGATATTATTCGCAACAAACCTGGTGTGGTGCTGGTGGGCGCTCACCATGGTCTGCCCTGCAACAAAGCAGATCAGGATGATCCAGGTGTAAATGATATGGCGCTTACTTTTTTTCAAAATCCAAATACTATAACCATAACAAGCCGCAAAGGCTTTAGTTTGCAAAAGTAGTGAAATCGGATTGCAAAACGTCATCCAAGAGTAACAATGTCGTTGTAAACAACACAGCCGGGGTTCTTTTAATTACAAAGGCGATGTATCTTTGGCGAATGAAACCTGCTGAAGTAAATTTAAAATGGGCTGCTTTACAGCAACGTATATCGGCAGATTTTGACACCGATGTACCCGATATTAAGGTGATGCTATTTCTGATAGGCGTTCAGGAACTGGGGCAAGGCCCCCGGAAATTCAGCAAGCGCCAGAAGGAAGAATTGATGCACATCGCCAACTGCAAACTGTTTAGCCAGATGGGTTTTTATGAACTGGAAGGGCTCGACCAGGATGGCTGGCCGCATTGGAAACTGGTTAAAGTGATCCCCAATTACACCTTACTGGAGCAGGAGATGGTGATAAAATCATTAATGATTGATTATTTTGAGTCGATGTGATGGGGGAAGATTGTTGTAAGGTTTGAACGTTGAAAAGTTGTAATGTTGCATTATCGGTAATGAATCTTATAACTTTAAAGCGCAATAAACAGGAATTTACAAAACCTTTCAACGTTCAAACCTTCCAACTTTTCAACAAAAATAAAGAATGAAAAAACTCTTTACCCTTACCCTAATACTGCTCAGCGTTAGTTTTGCCTTTGCCAAAGGGCCAAAAAACCAGTATGTACGTATCAAAACCAGCTATGGCGAATGCATTATCCGTCTGTATAATGAAACACCCAAGCATCGGGATAATTTCATCAAGCTGACCAAAAAAGGTTTTTACAATGGCACTTTGTTCCACCGGGTGATACAAAATTTTATGATACAGGGCGGCGACCCGGACTCGAAAGATCCGAAAAAAGCTTCCCCCGGCACCGAGTTAGGTAATGGCGACGTGGGCTATACCGTTCCCGCTGAATTTAGGGACAGCCTGTTCCACAAACGTGGTGTATTGGCCGCTGCGCGCGACGATAATCCGCAGAAAGCATCAAGCGGCTGCCAGTTTTATATCGTAGAGGGCAAACGCTTTACCGATGGCAAACTGGATACGCTGGAAAAAGCAAAACGAATGAACGGCCATAAATTCCCCGCCTGGCAACGGGAATGGTATGAATCTACGGGTGGTACACCGCAACTGGACCAGGCCTACACCGTTTATGGTGAAGTAGTATTCGGCCTGGATATGGTTGACCGAATTGCCGCCGTAAAAAAAGATGAACGTGACCGCCCGCTTACCGACGTGCCTATGACAGTGGAATTGCTGAGCAAAAGAGAGTGCAGAAGATTGGATAAGATACTTAACCCCCCGGCCCCCTAAAGGGGGAGTCATATTTCGAATTTCGAATTTTCGATTTCGAATTTTTTTAATTAATTAATTGTTACTCTTATAAATCCGAAATTGAAAATCCGAAATTCGATATCACATTCATGAAGATCATCACCTATAACGTTAACGGAATACGCTCGGCTATGAGCAAGAATTGGCTGGCCTGGCTGCAGGCTACTGATGCTGATGTGGTTTGCCTGCAGGAGATCAAAGCTACACCCGATGTGCTGACCGACCTCGGTTTGGTAGATGCGATGGGTTATCAGCATTACTGGTTCCCGGCTGAAAAGAAGGGCTACAGCGGCACAGCCATATTTACCAAACAGTTGCCCAAGCACATTGAATACGGTTGCGGTATAGCCGATTTTGACCGCGAGGGGCGGAATATCCGTGTTGATTTTGATGAGGTGTCTGTAATGAGCGTTTATTTCCCCTCAGGTTCAAGCGGTGATGAAAGGCAGATATTCAAGTACCGGTTCATGGATGAGTTCGGTAAATACCTTACCCTGTTAAAAGTAGAATATCCTAAACTGGTTGTCTGCGGCGATTATAATATTTGTCACCGCCCAATCGATATTCACAACCCTAAATCAAATGCCAATTCTTCAGGCTTCCTACCCGAAGAGCGTGAGTGGATGGAGAATTTTATTGAATCGGGCTTTGTGGATACTTTCAGGCATGTAAACAAGGAGCCGCATAATTATACCTGGTGGAGCTTCCGTGCCAACTCCCGCGCCAAGAATTTAGGCTGGCGCATTGATTACGCCGTGGCAAGCAAGGAACTGGAAGATAACATCAAGAGGGCCGCCATATTACCCGAGGCCAGGCACTCGGATCATTGTCCTGTTTTGCTGGAACTGGAGTTTTAAAGGCAATCAGAATTGACAACTTTTAAAAAGTTGTCAATTCTTTAAAATTTAACCGGAATTACTCAGACGGGGTTTCATTAAAATTCAATCAGCACATCATCACCCACCGGGTGCCCGGTGCAGGTGAGTATCCAACCTTTGGCCAGGTCATCATCAGTAAGCACATCGTTCTCGGCCATTACTATTTTACCGCTTTTACATTTGGCCATACAGGTGGAGCATATCCCGGCACGGCAGCTATAGGGTAATTGCAGGTTATTTTGCAAGGCAGCCTGTAGGATGGATTGGTTTTCGCCAACCATCATATCATGCACCTCGCCTCTAAAATGTATTCTGACCTTTCCGGGCGGGTAATTGACAATGCTCCCGGTTACCGGCACTGTTTCGATCACGAAATTCTCTTTACGTATCTGTGCTGGCTCTATGCCCATATACAACAGGGTAAGCCTTATCATGCGCATATAAGCAAATGGTCCGCACAAATAAAACTCGGCCCGGTTAATATCGAAATGAACATTTTGCCCCACCAGTTGCTCCACCATAATATTATTGAGCCGGTTACCCTCGCTGCTTAAAAGGTAAACGATGCTTAACCTGTCCGGGTGTGTAGATGCTAATTCATCCAGCTGTTTTTTAAATAAAACAGACGAAGTATTTTGACTGCTATAGATGAGGGTGATGCGACTGTTTCCGGGTCGGGCCAGTATATATTTTAGTTGTGCAAATACAGGGGTAATACCGCTTCCGGCGGCAAAGAAAATCAGATCTTTTGGCGATTTGAGATCGGTAAGGGTAAATATCCCTGCTGGTTCAACAGCGCTTATTATATTACCGGGGGTTAATTTGGTCAGCATAAACCGGGATATCTCGCCGTTGGTAATACGTTTTACCGTAACCGACAGCAGAGCTTCATCCGGGGATGAGCTTAAGGAGTATGACCGGCGTATTTCCTCATCGTGATGGGTAAAAACCAGGGTAATGAATTGCCCCGCCTTATAGTTTATTTTTTTGCCAGATATCTCGCTCAAAAAAAAGGTTGCCGTATCGGGTGTTTCCCATTTTATGGCTTCAATTTTTAGCTGAAGCATTCCGGTCAGGCTGTAAGAATAAGTTTACCAAACTGGGACGAATTTTCCATTTTATCAACAGCTTTTTGGGCCTTTGCCAACGGAAACACCTCATCGATTACCGGTACTATCTGATGCTTGTTAACAAGATCAAGCATCCCTTTAAAATCATCTGGTGAGCCCATAGTAGTTCCTAATATCTGCAGCTGTTTCCAGAATATTTTTCGTCCGTTTAGCGGAGGGATATTGCCTGCTGTACCTCCGAAAAAAACAATTCGTCCTCCGGGATTAGCTATATCCAACAGCTTATCAAAACCATGGCCCAAAGCGCTGTCAATGATCACATCAAACCCGCCTGCCATTAGCTGTAATTGCCCTACCCAATCCTGAGCTTTGTAATTTGCACCGGCGCATGCTCCTAATTGCCTGGCACGTTCTATTTTCTCACCAGAACCGGATGTTACAAATACCTGGCAGCCTGCCGCAACCGCCCATTGCAGTGCGAAAGTGCCTGCGCCGCCGCCTATACCGGTGATCAATACCTTATCACCCTTTTTCGCTTTGGCTTTGGTAAACAGGGCGCGGTAGGTGGTCATACCTGCCAGTGGCAACGCCGCGGCTTGTTCCCAGCTCAAATGCGCAGGTTTGGGATAGAGGTATTCGGCTTTAACCTTCACATATTCGGCAAAGGTGCCGTTTTCTGGTAGGCCCAATATGGTAAAGTCGCGGTTTTGATATTCAGCATGATCGCCCCAGTTAAAGCAGGGGTTAATGATCACCTCTTTGTTCAGCCATTTTTTATCTTCGTCACCAGCCACTTCGGCGACCATACCCGCACCATCAGAGCCTAATATGCACGGGTATTTTATCCCGGCATATTTGCCTGTAGTGATCCAATAATCTCTGCGGTTTAAAGCCGCGGCTTTTATCTGCACCAAAACCTCACCCGCACTTAAAACAGGTTTTTCAACTTCTTTTAATACAAGCGGTTTGTCGGCTGCTTCTAAAACAATGGCTTTCATATGGGATATCTTAACAGTATCTAAAGACTATCAAAATTAAAATAAATATCACTATTTACTTTACGATAATACTCCTTTTATCCCGATAATATCAGAAGGTGTATTTTACGCCCAGGCCCGGTGCAATGTCAAAAAATGGACCTGTGGCCAGCTCAACTCTCGGGTTCAAATCAAGACTAAGGGCAATGGGCGATTGGGGGATCACATATTCGAGCCCGATTACGCCATCGGCGCCTACTAATATCTGGCTGCTGGTGTATACTTCGTTATCACCATTAAACCTTTTGTACACACCTGCCCCCACAGCGCCAACATGCGCGCCGAAGCCATAATAGAACCTGAATCCATCAACACCAAATGCTTTTTGGTTGATCTCGTACAAACCGGTTACAACCAGTCCGTGTGATCTAAATCCTAAAACACCCTCGATAGAAGTGGTGGTATTCATAAAATATTTGCCGGATATTCCGTTCTCGAAACCGCCAAATTTTAATCCCGCGGCGAATTGATAATTAGGTTTGTATTCCTGTGCGTTTGAGTTTTTACTGATCAGTAAAAAGGCGGCTAAAATAAGTAGTAGGTAAGTAGCTTTTTTCATAGTGTATTTACACAATAGGTGCATCAAATGTTTGTGCAAATAACGTTAGTTTTTCTGATTTAATTGTCTTTGAGGCTATTACATCCTATAGCTAATTGATTTTCAGTTATAAAAAGTTAATTTTTAACCGGCTTTTGTTAGCAGGAATGATGGCTCAATTCATCCAAAATAAAGATAATAATAAATGAGTGGTGCGTTGATGAAGGAAAATTCCAATAAAAAATAGGCTAAATTAGACCCAAATTTAACTGAACTAATTATGAGGGGATTTCTTAAGAGGGAAGGAAAATATAAGCTATTCGCGATTTTACTATTGACATTTTTGATACCTGTGGGTTGTGTGCAAGGGCAGCTGAGTAAGGATGAAGGAGAATATAAAAACGGCGTGGTAGTATGCGCTTATCCCGATGCGGCACAGGTGGGATTGAATATATTAAAAAAAGGTGGTAACGCGGTTGACGCGGCAGTGGCCGTACAGTTTGCGCTTGCCGTAACACTGCCCGAAGCAGGCAATATAGGCGGGGGCGGTTTTATGGTTTACCGCTCGGGTAAAGGGGAAACCAATACTTTAGATTTCAGGGAGAAAGCGCCTGCTATGGCTGGCCCAAATATGTATCTGGACTCAGCAGGGAATGTGATACCGGGAATGAGTCTCTCCACTCACCTGGCCTCAGGTGTACCGGGCTCGGTTGATGGGATGGTACAGGCGCATTTGAAATACGGGCACCTGAAATGGGAAGACCTGGTTCAACCGGCTATCGACCTGGCTCGTAACGGGTTTATGATTACCAAACACCTTGCTAACGACCTGAACCGCACACAGGCAGAATTCAAAAAACTGAACGAGGGCAAAATTTATATGATCAGGGATACCCCCTGGAAAGAGGGCGATCTGCTGGTACAGGAAGATCTGGCTAAAACTCTGGAACAGATCCGCGATAAAGGCAGGGCCGGGTTTTATGAGGGTGTTGTGGCCGATGAATTGGTAGCCGAAATGCAAAGAGGCAAAGGGCTGATCTCCAAAACCGACCTGCAAAATTACCACGCGGTTTGGCGCCAGGCCCTTATCGGGAATTATAAAGAATATAGGATCATCACCATGCCGCCACCATCAAGCGGGGGGGTTGCGCTATTACAATTACTGCAAACTGTAGAGAAATACCCTTTGAGCAGATGGGGTTTTAATCGCGATTCCACTGTGCAATTAGTGGTGGAAGCCGAGCGCAGGGTATATGCCGACCGTTCGAAGTATTTGGGCGACCCCGATTTTTATAAAGTGCCGGTGGATAGCTTGTTAAAGCCCGCCTATAATTTATCGCGGATGAGTAATTTTAGCTGGGATAAGGCAACGCCAAGCGTGAGCATATTGCCGGGTAAATTTGTTGGTTACGAGAGCGACCAAACCACCCACTACTCCATTGTTGACCGCGATGGCAACGCAGTATCCATTACCACCACGCTGAACGGTGGTTTCGGCTCCAAGATATTTGTAAAGGGTGCAGGTTTTTTACTGAATAATGAAATGGACGACTTTAGTTCGAAACCCGGTGTCCCCAATATGTTTGGCCTGGTTGGCGGCAAGGCTAACAGTATACAACCTGGTAAACGGATGCTATCCTCCATGACGCCCACCATTATTGAAAAGGATGGCAAATTGTTTATGATAGTAGGCACGCCCGGCGGGTCAACCATTATTACTTCGGTTTTTCAAACGATATTGAATGTGATAGAGTTTAACCAAAATATGCAGCAGGCTGTCAACTCAAAGCGTTTTCATCACCAATGGCTGCCTGATGTGGTTTATGTAGAAAAGGATGCATTAGACGGTGACGACCGTCTTAAGCTGGAGCAAAAAGGCTATAAAATAATTGACAGCGGCCCAAGCGGGCGAGTTGATGCCATACTGAAAACAAAATCGGGCTACTACGAAGGTGGCGCCGACCCGAGAGGGGACGACACAAAGCTGGGGTGGTGATTTTCAGTTTGCAGTTCTCAGTTTGCAGTGGGCAATTTGCCAATAATAAAACTGCTTTGTGTTTACCACAACTGCAAACTGCCTACCGCCCACTGCAAACTGAAATAACACTTGTATAATCAATCTGCGTACTTTAAGTTTGTCGGTGATGCCTACTAATATCAAACACCAGGAAACGATCGACTATTTTGTGAAAATAGTTTGGCAAACAATGGCCAACCGCTATAACAATTTGGTCACTGAATTTGGCATTACGCAATCTATCGGGTACCTTCTCATCAATATTGATGAGAAGGAAGGGACTACGGTTTCGCAGGCGGCATCGCTGTTGGGGCTTAAAACAACCAGCTTATCGCGTATGCTGAACCAGCTGGAAAAAACAGGACTGATCTACCGCGAATCAAATGAAGGCGATAAACGCTCGGTAAAAATTTACCTCACAGAGTTAGGCAAGGAAAAACGCCACCTGGCCCGCGGCGTGGTAAGGCAGTTCAACAATTACCTCAATAAGCACATTAGCGAGCACGATAAGCAATACTTGACCGATATGCTGAAAAAGATCAATCAGCTCACCATCAATTATAAGCCGGAATAGGGATTAGGCGTCTAAGTTGGCAGTTTAAAGTTTGCAGTGGGCAATGTTTTTTTGCTGCAAACTGCCTACTCAAAACTGCAACTGAAACTGTCCACTTTTCAGTGCGTTCCATTTTTTGCAGGTGGAACACTTTGGAACGGTATCAAAAGTTAAATTTTTTAACTATTGATGTACTGACAAAACAGTGTCAGTACATTCCTCAGTCCGGTTGTGTAAATTTGTATATACCGGTTGACTCATCTTGATAGCTATTGATTAAGGGAAAAAGCGTTAGGGATTAAAACGGATACCGGCCATGAGCTCAAGGCCTGCGCAGTATGAGTGTAAAGCCCGCCCGCTGGTAAGCGGGAACGCCCGTATCAGTTTAGCCTGCATCAAAATAAAAGGCTTAAAACTACGTTTAAAATACCTGTTTGGACAGGAAAACGAGTTTACAGGTGGATTGGTTTGAACGGTACTTTACTACCAAATTGTTAAAAAATGTTAAGCAGTCGTTTTTGAATTATAAAACGATAAATTTGCCGATTGAAACCTCCATGCTTGCATGGAAGCTTCACCACCTTTTAAAAACAATTTATATAGGTGAAATTTAAATGAATAAGTGGCTGTTACCAATATTATTTATTTGCTGCGGAGTGAGCGGGTGTATTAAATCAAATAGTGATTTGCAAAAGGCAAAGGTGCAGGCAGTTATTGATGATAAGATCATTGCAAATTATATAGCTGCTAATAATTTAACAGGAACCGCGCTAAAAGTTAACGACACTACCGGGGTTTATTATATAATTGAACAACCCGGGGTTGGGAATGACCTGTTCAGCTCATCAACCCTGGTAACATTGGGTTATACCGGTAAACTGCTTACAACTCAAAAGGTGTTTATAGCAACAGGTACCACTTATCATCCAGCTTTTCAGCTTGGGCAGGTGATAGTAGGATGGCAATTGGGGATACCAAAAATTAAAAAGGGGGGAATAGTAAGATTACTTATACCTTCGCGGGATGCTTACGGGGCTTATGCACAGCCGCAAATAGGCTTGCCCGCAAACGCGGTACTCGATTTTGAGATACAGCTTTATAACATACAGAATTAATTAATATAGATGAAACAAATACTATTTTCCCTTTTACTGCTTTCTGCTGTTAGTTTGGTATCGTGCCGCAAAAGCGGCCTTCAGTCGGACATCAAGCAATATGACCAGCAGCAGATATTAAGCTACATAGCAGCAAATGGCATAACAAACGCCCAAAAAGATACGGTAGGCGGCGACACCACCGGGATGTATTACCAGGTGCTTAATGTGGGCAACGGCGCGTTGTTAAGTTACCCGGATTCGGTATCCTTTGTTTATACCATCAAATCATTTGACGGAAAATTTATCGCATCCGATACCGTAACAAATCATTATGATAACTACCTGGGCCACGTTTCACCCAATGGCCTGATGCTGGGTATCAATAACGACCTGATGAAAAAGGGTGGCAAAGTAAGGTTTTTCATCCCTTCGCATTTGGCCTATGGGGTAAACGGTACTGGTACCGGGAGCAAAACCATTACCAACGGCAGGATAGCCGGAAACCAATGTCTTGATTACACAGTAGAGGTGATCAATGATGAGAAGGCCTATGATCAGCTGGTGATAAAAAATTACCTGGCTGCCAATAACCTGACCGGGCAGTATACAGAAACTGCCTCGGGTTTATGGTATAAAGTTACTACGCCCGGTACCAGTACTGATCCTATTACTTATAATTCTACAGTTACGCTTACTTATACAGGCCTTTTACTTAACGGAACTATTTTTGACCAGTTCAATACAACAGGCGGCACGCAATTTAATATTCCTGATGTAGTCCCTGGTTTCCAGGAAGGTTTGGAACACGCTACTGCTGGATCCTCTATATCATTCATTATGCCTTCGGCATTGGGTTACGGTGCAACAGGTGGCAGCGGGATACCTGCGAATTCCTGTTTAAGATACGACTGTGCGATTATAACGGTAACACCTTAATTTTTGCTTAATGCTGCTTTAAACGCCTTTAAACAGCATTCGCGGGCAAAAGCGTGATCGATAATGGGCTTTGGGTACTTGCTGAAGTCGGCATATTCCGGAACCCATTTTTTGATATAAGCCAATTGCGGGTCGAATTTCTTTAGTTGTGAATCAGGGTTGAAGATGCGGAAATAAGGTGCGGCATCCGTTCCCGATCCTGCCGTCCATTGCCAGCCGCCCACATTGCTTGCCATCTCGTAATCCAATAGTTTGCGCGCAAAGTAACGTTCGCCCCAGCGCCAGTCTATCAGCAGGTCTTTACTCAAAAAACTGGCAACTACCATGCGCATGCGGTTGTGCATATAACCCGTAGCATTCAGTTCGCGCATCCCGGCATCCACCAGCGGGTAACCAGTTTGACCATCGCACCAAGCCTTAAATTGCTTTTCGTCATTCGCCCATTGAATATGGTCATATTCCGGCCTGAAAGCATGATCCATCGTTTTTGGGAAATGGTAGAGGATCATCATATAAAACTCACGCCAAATCAGCTCATTCAGCCAGGTTTTTTCGTGATAACTATTTGCCTTGCGCGCCAACTCCCGTATGCTTATCGTACCGAATCTCAAGTGCAAACCAATATGCGAAGTACCTTGAATTGCCGGGTAATCTCTTTTTTCCTTATAATCACTGATCACATCTTCATAACGTAGCGAGGGAAGCTCCCGGTTGCTTTTTTCAAACCCCATTAACTTTAAGGGCGGGATTAGGTAGTCGGTGTGTTTATACAGGTTGTGCAGGTATTTTTCCGTTGGGTAGGCTTCCAGGTAAAAAGGCGTTAAGGTTTGATACCATTTTCGCTGATAGGGGGTGTAAACAGTGTAGGGCTTGCCGTCATCCTTTACCACTTCGCTCTTCTCGAAGATCACCTGGTCCTTGTAGCTCTTAAATTCGATGCCATTTTTATTTAGTTTAGACCGGATCGCTACATCCCGTGCGTTGGCGTATGGCTCATAATCGTGATTGGTGTAAACGGTTGCTATGGTATATTCTTTTAAAACAATATCCCAAGCCTCACCTGCATCAGCATATTTTACCAACAGGCCACTGCCATGCTTTTGCAGTCGCTTATCAAGGGTTTCAATAGTTTGATGGATAAAAGTAACGCGGGCGTCGTCCTTATCTTCCAGTTGATCCAATATCGCGCGGTCGAAAATAAAAAGGCACAATACCAGGTGCTTCCCTTTAAGGGCATGATACAGCCCCGCATTATCATCCAGCCTCAGATCGCGCCGGAACCAAAAAATATTTATGGGAGATTTATTCATAAATTATGTCTTATACTTTGAATTCCCCTCTTGAGAGGGGGCGCGTTTGGTCGTGTGAGAGCAGGGGTGTGTCATTAGCCGGTCTTGAAAATGACACACCCCTGCCCCTCTTGAGAGGGGAACCCTACACACGGCCTTAAAAAAGCATAATTATGATAATTAACCATATATCTCCTTTAAAGCCCCCGCCAATTCAGGATATTTAAAAACATAGCCTTCTTTTTCAATTTTTTGGGCTGATGCTTTTGTGCTGCCCAATATGATAATGCTCATTTCGCCAAGCAAAAGTTTAAAAACAAATGAAGGTACCTTTATCGGCCATAGCGGCCTGAACAATTGTTTGGCTATCGCTTTCATTAGCTGCTTATTGGTGACAGGGTTTGGCGCCACCATATTATACACGCCGCTGAGGTGTATATTTTCTATCCCGTACAAATACAGGGCAACTACATCCTGCCAGTGTATCCAGGGTATCCATTGTTTGCCCTTGCCGAACGCGAGACCTATGCCCAATTTAACAGGTAGCGACATTTGCGGCAACGCGCCGCCTTTTTTATCCAGCACCACCCCGGTGCGGAATTTTACTATGCGCAGGCTTAATGCTTTTCCCTCGTCCACAGCCTGTTCCCAGGCTACACAGCATTGAGCCATAAAATCGGTATTGGGCGGGCTGTCTTCAGTCAGCAGTTCATCGCCCCGGTCGCTGTAATATCCTGTTGCCGATGCCGAAATAACAGCGCTTACTTTATTGGGCTTGCTTTTTATAACACGGTAAATTAACTCAATTGACCTGGTGCGGCTTTCAATGATCTCTTGTTTGCGTTTGGCTGTCCATTTTTTATCGGCAATACCTGTGCCCGCTAAGTGAAGCACGGTATCTACCTCATCAATACAATGCTCATCTATTTCACCTTTGCCGATGTTCCATAAATAGGTTTTCACCTGCGGATCTTTGCCGGGTTTTCGGCTTAAATGGCTTACCCGGTAACCACGCTCTAACAGGGCCGAGGTCAAAGCTTTGCCGATCAGTCCGGAACCACCGGTAATAAGAATATGTTTGTTATTTGCGGGTTGCCTGCTCATATAGTTGAGGTAAGTTAACCTATTTATTACCAGATAAAGACCCAGGTTGTTTTATTAAATAATAAATTGCTACTATCCACAAAATAAGCTATCATTATCTATGATAAAAAAGGAAATTTTTACCATACCGGGTGCCAAAGGCCAAATAGATGAAGCTAAGTAAGCAAATTAAACCTATAATTGATTTAGTATGATAATTCGAAGGGTTGAATCCAAACGATACCTTGGGCCACGCATAGCCGCCACATTAATAGATTATGGTATTTATTTTATACTATTCTTTCTCTACGTGTACACATTTGGTCAAAAAACAGATGAAGGTGGTTATGAAATAAATGGCGTGCTTGCTTTGCCTATCCCCATATTTTGGTTTTTATATTTTGTTGTTTTAGAATCGGTCAATCAGGCAACTCCCGGTCATGATATTTGCAAATTGATAGTAGTGCAAACAAGCGGCGAGAGAATTACATTTTCAAACGCTTTGAAACGCCGCATCATTGATATCATTGACATTTTCTTTTACGGAATACCTGCTATAATCTGTATTTGTAATACGCCTAAGTATCAAAGATTAGGCGATCTGTTTGCTGATACTTTGGTGATTAAAAAATCAGATATAGTAGAAACTGAAGTTGTATTTTAAATCTATGATAAAAAAGGAAATTTTTACCATACCGGGTGCCAAAGGCAGAAACATGCTGATGGACCTTACTTATGACGATAACAACCCCAAAGCGCCGTTGGTGATTTTTGCACATGGCTTTAAGGGGTTTAAAGACTGGGGTACGCATAATATGGTGGCACGCTATTTTGCCGAAAACGGGTACCGATATTTAAAGTTCAATTTCTCACACAACGGTACCACACCCGATAAGCCGATAGATTTTGCCGACCTGATCGCTTTTAGTGAAAATACATTTTCGATTGAGTTGAACGATCTGAACGCGGTGATAGATTTCGCCTGCAATGGTTCGTCCATACCACCTGCTGATGGTGTTAACCTTATCGGGCACAGTATGGGCGGCGGTATCAGCATTATAAAAACGGCGGAAGATAAACGGGTAAATAAGCTGGTTACAATGGCTTCTATCTCGGGCTTCCGCAACCTGTGGCCGCATGAGGCGGAAGTGCAGTGGAAGATACAAGGCATCATGTATATCCATAACGCGCGCACGGGGCAGCAGATGCCATTAAAATCAGCCCTGCTTGATGACCTCGAAGCACATCCCGCACGCTTAAACATTTTAGATAAAGCCGCTGCCATCAAACAACCCTGGCTCATCGTCCATGGTGATGTTGACCCGACGGTTCCACTCAATCATGCCAAAGAACTAAAGGCCGCGCAACCTGCTGCTGAGCTACTGGTACTTAAAGGCGCAGATCATACTTTTGGCAGCTCCCACCCCTATGGAGCTACTGCTTTACCTATATTATTAGAACAATTTTGCGCGAGGGCAGTACAATTCTTCAAATAAATGATGACTTTAAAGTCATAAAATGATCAACCTTTGAATGTTTTAATACGTAAGCAGTTAATTATAACGATAATTGTGCATGAGTTTAGATAGCGCCGTAAAAAAGGGCGGCAAATTCCTTAACCCTATCCCTACTAATGCAGGCGGCTTCGGTAAACTAATACCGATACTATGGGAGTATATGAACAACAAAGCCGAGGTAGTTCCTAAACAAGCCCTTGGCCCATTTAAAACCAATACGTCAGTTTATAAAAAACCTCCTGCAAGTGGTTTGAGAATCACCTGGGTAGGGCACTCCAGTTTATTGATTGAGATAGACGGCACCCGGATACTTACCGATCCGGTATGGAGCGAAAGGGCGTCCTTTTCATCACATATAGGGCCAAAGCGTTTTTTTGAGCCCCCTTTACGGCTAAATGAACTGCCTGCGCTGGACGCGGTACTCATATCCCACGATCATTATGATCACCTGGATGAAAATACCATCAGGCACTTTGCAGGGACTAAGATGCAGTTTTTTTGTTCATTAGGTGTAAGTCAACATTTGGAAAAATGGGGCATCAACAACAGTTATGTCACTGAGGTAGATTGGGGCGATAGCGTGATGATAGGGAAGGACTGTGTATTGACCGCTACGCCTGCCCGGCATTTTTCAGGCAGGGGGCTAATTAACCGTAACGAAACACTATGGTCGTCATTTGTGATCAAGGGGCCGAAGCATAATATCTTTTTTGGGGCCGATTCGGGCTGGTTCCCCGGCTTTAAAGAGATTGGCGATACCTTCGGGCCGTTCGATCTGACGATGCTGGAAATAGGCGCTTATGGCAAAAACTGGCCCGATATACACATGGGGCCCGATCATGCTGCCAACGCTCACCTGGCGCTTAGAGGTAAATTGATGATGCCGATACACTGGGGCACCTTTAACCTGGCCCTGCATGCCTGGGATGAGCCTATAGAAAAGCTATTACAATTCGCCAAAGAGCGAAAGATCAAGCTCTTTATCCCCGAGCCTGGTAAACCCACCGAGGTGAAGACTGCGCTTAATTCCGAGTGGTGGAAGCAGAAATCGGAAGTCTGAAGTCAGAAATCAGATGCTTCCTGCAGCTCTATCCAATTCCCATCTTCCCGGATAATATTGATCAACTCATCAAGCGCGTTGGCCGAGCTGATATTTTTCTTAACAGCTTCCTTGCCGCGGTAGAGGGTTACCTTATCCGTACCCGAACCCACATAGCCGTAATCAGCATCCGCCATCTCGCCGGGACCGTTTACGATGCAGCCCATGATGCCAATCTTTAGTCCTTTGAGGTGACTTGTACGGCTGCGGATCATTTGCGTGGTGATCATCAGATCGAACAAAGTGCGCCCGCAGCTGGGGCAGGAGATATATTCTGTCTTCGATATCCGCGACCGCGTGGCCTGCAAGATACCAAATGAAGTAGAGGTAATTATTTTAGCTTCAACCTGCGGGGCATCGATCCAGATACCGTCACCAAAGCCATCAACGAGTAGTGCGCCGAGGTCGGTGGAGGCGAATAGTTGTAAGTCAGTAATAGCCCCCTCTAAATCTCCCCCGGTAGGGGAGACTTTTTCAATTAAGCCCCTCTCTCCCGGAGAGGGGTTTGGGGTGAGGCTGAAATAACTTCTTTTAATAATAACAGGCACCTCCAACTCCATTTCTTCCATCTTAAAGAAGAAGGAACGTTGGTCAGCCATGCCATGCAGGGCATCGGTTTCCAATACAAAAACAAGGCTTTTATCTAAAGGCAATAACCCAAACTCTTCTGAATCAATATCAGCAGTCTTTAGCCTCACCAGGTTTAATGCTGACGAACGGTCATCCGCCTTAATATATTCAGGTAAAGTAAATACCGGGTGGCACATAGTTTTATCAACCAGTTTTTGCCAGGTTGGATAATTGTACAACTGCTTTAAATTGCCGGGGAAATTGAACGAAGGCAGACTATCAGCCAAATAAACAAAATCAACCGATTGCTCGGCCATATTGTATTTATCCAGTAAAGGCGAGTATAAATACCCGGCATCATTCAGCACAGCAGGGTCTTTCAAATTGGCGCGCGACAGGTCGATCACTACCCGTGGCACCATGTGTCCGCCTATGAAAGCATTAGCTTCGTAAGTGTGGCGTTTTTTGTATTCGTACGGATTGTGTTTTGAGTGGTGAGTCATTTCTGACTTCCGACTTCTGACTTCCGACTTCCGACTTCTCTCAACATACCTATTCACTAAAGCAATCGCCACAGGCGCTTCCGCTTCTGGTTCTTCGGTAAGGGATACGCGTACAGTATCGCCAAGACCGTCTTCTAACAAAGTACCGATACCTACGGCAGATCTGATACGGCCATCTTCGCCATCGCCCGCTTCGGTAACGCCTAAATGTAGCGGATAATTCATCCCTTCGGCCACCATGGTTTCAACTAATAGACGGTAAGCCTGTACCATTACCTGTGGATTGCTCGATTTCATCGAGATTACCAAATTATAATAATTCAGCATTTCGCACATCCGCATAAACTCCATGGCCGATTCCACCATACCCTGTGGGGTATCGCCATAACGGCTCATGATCCGATCGGACAGCGAACCATGATTGGTGCCGATACGCATGGCCGTGCCATATTCCTTACAAACTTTCACCAATGGCGAAAACTTCTGGTAAATGCGTTCCAGTTCGCCCTGGTATTCGGCATCGGTATAATCTATCTGGTCGAATTTCTTTTTATCAGCATAGTTGCCGGGGTTTACACGCACTTTTTCAACTATACGAGCGGCGACCTCGGCGGCATTTGGGGTAAAATGTATATCGGCTACCAACGGAGCAGTATAGCCACGCTGGCGCAATTGTTTTTTTATTTCAGCAAGATTTTGAGCCTCTTTAATACTTGGCGCGGTGATGCGGACATACTCACAACCGGCTTCTATCATACGGATAGATTGCTCTACCGTGCCGATGGTATCCATGGTATCGGTGGTGGTCATGCTTTGAATGCGGATAGGGTTATTGCCGCCCATAGGCACGTCGCCGATAGCAACCTCGCGGGTCACAAAACGGGAGTATTGGGTTAGTGAGTTACAATAACGGCCTTGCAGCACCTTAACAGCATCAGCATTCATGCAGCAAATTTACGAAAACTATTGTTGCAAGGTTGTAATGTTTCAATTTGTAAGGTTAGTTACAAGGTGTTGTAAATTATAGCTACTTTAGTGTTGCCTTAACTACATCATCATGAAAAACATTTTATACATCTTATTGATAACAAGTTTGTTCTTCTCCTGCAAAAGCAATACGAAACAGGCTGCTAAAGACTCCACCAACACCATTAACTCAACCGACAATAAAGGCGCGGGCCTGATACAAAAATTCAAGCCCATTATCCAGGGTGTTTGGGTTAAAAAGGATTATATCGATAAGGTGCTCAGTAAAAAATCCCCGTTAGCAGCGGCAGATGAAGCTACCGGAATGACTACTATGTATATTAATACAGATCGTATTAAAGGCGATAGTATAACGGTACCTGTAGGCTGGGGAAATCATGAGGGGAGCGAATTAATGCTCAAGTTTCGACCAGGAAAAGCTGCCTCAACAATACAATTTGGGGATGGCGATTTGGGTTATTCTGTTGAAAATGGTGATACTCTTTTAGTCATATCCAGATTGGATGAAGATGAAAAGAAGATCATCACTACAAAATACAGTAAGGCGTTAAACAAGCAACCGGATGGCGATTTGGGTTACGGAATGGCTTATATTATTAATAAAAACCTGGTTGCAGGAAATTATACCCTCACGGACAGTACGGGAACGAGTTCCAAAGTAACTTTTAATGCCGATGGCAAAGTTTCGGGTTTTTATAATTTCAAAGAATTTATGATCAACATAGATCTTAATTCTGATCCGATGGAAAACCTGGATGAGATCGGGTTTGATTATGATAAAAAGGATCATGCGTCTTATTCTTTTAAAATCGACGCTAACAATTTAAATCTATATGCTACCCATCCCAATGCTGATTCCACAGAACTTGTTTTAGGTAAATTGGCATATAAATTAGTACGGCAAAAATAATTTGATCCATGAGCGAAACCATTGAATATCCCTACAGTAAAAACTCTGCTTTTTTTGGGGTGGCGCTGCCGCTTGTTTTCTTCGCTCTTACTTTTAATAACCTGAGATATTCTTTTTTAAGCGGTTATACCATTAGCTGGATGATCATCACCTTTGCCGACCTGGTATTCCTTTCGCTATTTGTTTTTGTGCTGATCAAACGGCTGATACCGGCCTTCAGAAATGAGGTTGCGTTGGAGCTGAATGAACAAGGCATAACTGATTATACCCGCAACATTGTAATAGAATGGAGCGATGTAAAAGACGTTAACATGGAGCGGGGTCGGAGTTTTTCCAAAATGGTGATCGACCTGAAAGAAGAAACAGATTACGGCAAACAGATCGCCATCTCATTAAGATGGGTAGCAGGAAAAGACCTCGAGATATGTGAAACTACGATGGCTTATTTTGAGGAGATGAGCGGGATAAAGTAGCAGTTTAAATGGATATTCACTGCCACCGTTACTAAAAACTGCCACTAATACTTCTCCTCATCCATCATCTTAATTGCCGCATCGTATTTGGCGATCAGGCTTTGGGCGCGATCAAAAGCCCAGCCTTTATAATTATCGCGCATCAATATCAGTGTGGCATGTATATTTTCGGGCTTTCTTGATTCGCGGCTTAATAATACATCTGCAACCTTTTCTTCCACTTTATCAATCCTGGCTTGGTTGTTATAAATATCGGTCAGTTTGGAAATGAGTTCGAAACTGGCCTTTGAGCTGATATTGTTGCTTTTGGCTATATCCCAGGCCACCGTATTCAGATCCCGGTTCACTACGCCTTCGGGGGCGATGTAACGGAGGTTAAATTCGTCATTCGATATTATCTTTTGCTGAAAGGCTTTTGAATTTAAAGCGGAGTCAATGTTTTTTAACACCTGCTTTTGATAAGCGTACTGTTCTTGTTCGGCTGTCTTATTATTGATCAGCTCTTGTTTAATGTTGTTCAATAATTCGCCGGTGGCTTTCTTTTCGTGGAGGTTGGTGATGTACTCCGTGAGGATCAGCGCAAGCAGTACACTGAATATGATCAGGGCCGACTCACCGAGATACTCCTTAAAGTCGCGCAGAACATATACATGCGGCGCTACCTTTTTATGATCCTGTTTTGATTTTGCAGAATGAGCAGGCTTATCTTCTTCCATCAGGTAAGTAATTATACCTTAAAAGTAAGAAAGTATTTTTAGATGGGAAAACTGCAGTAAGGTTATACCCGGTTAAGGATTGACCTGCTGTTTTAATATCTTACGAAGGTTGCGCTTTTCTGTGGCTACCTGCTTTTTTCTTTCAAGCTCAGGCTGATAATACAGTTCGTCAAATTGCTTCTTGCTGTCCTTGTAGCTTTTTACAGCACCTAATAGGTGCATCAGGTGTATATATTGCCAGGCAAGATCAAGTTGCATGGGTTTAAACCCGCTCCTGGCACTTTTTGGGAATAAGTGGTGGTTGTTATGCCATTCGCCGGCCACAAAACCCGGCCATATCTGGTTTACAGACTTATCCTTATTATTAAAATCTATTCCATCGCGCTGTACACCGGTACCTTTGGCGTGTCCCTCGTAATTAAAGGTACGTACACCAACGGCCCAAAATCCTGCCGCGCCAAACAAAGTGCAAGCCAGGGCAGGACCGCCCAAAAGATAGAAAACTGTAAACCAGAAACTCCAGTTTAAGACCCACGAAAGTACCGCACGACCTGGGTTTACATAAGAACCCCATTTTTGATACTGTGCATAGGTATTGGCTTTAACACCTGTATGCTGCATTAATAACTTAACCCGTCCGTAATCAGCTTCGCTCATTTCCTTTGCAATGGGTTGATGGTTTACATCGGCCAAAAAGCAATATAAAAAGCCCCCGTAAGCATTATAAGGATCGCCAGGCTGATCTGATTTGGCATGGTGAACATGATGCGATATCACATAAATTTCTTCGGGAATAACATTAAGGGTGAGGTTTTGTGTAAAAAACCGCCAGAAATTATTGCGGAATTTATAAGCGCCGTGGGTGCAATACCGGTGATGCCAGATGGTACCATGGGTGCCCATAATGATCATACTGTATAAAAAAGCTGCAAGCAACATATACAGGCTGAAAAAATGAAAAAGAAACAACAAAAAGAATGGTGCAAGGCACAATACCTTAAGCCAACTAAAAAATGGAAGCCAATTTTTGCGGTCTTTAAATACGTTTAACCTCGAAAAAAACTCGCTGAATATTTGCCCGGGGGTTGGTTTAACTAAATCTCCGCCTGTATCCTTCCATCCATAAGAAGGAACTTGTAATACATTATCTAAAAATGCCATCAGTTAATAATTTAAAATATAAACAGGCTTAGAATGTTCAGTGATAGGTTCCTGGGGTATGGTAGGATAGATTAGCCAAAAAGTTGGCTTATATGCTCTTTTCATGTTATCCGGTTCGAAAAAGCTTAAATATCACCGGATGAAAAAGCTGGCAATGCCTAAGTTTGGGAGTAAATAGTTAAAGTGGGTTAAAGACTCACTCAAAGATATGTAATTAAAATGTAAAAAATACACTAATCAGCTATAATTTTTCTTTGATACTTGTATAATATCAAACGAGAATCAACGATGAATGTTGCCTTAAAATAAAATAAACGTTAAATTTTTTTACCAAAAAGAAATATACTCGGTGTAGGCATCCCAAATGACCGGGGAGCTTTTTATTTTAATATAGGTATTTTTACATAAATAATTTGAGCTTATGGCAAAATCACAGGCAACCTTTATGAAGAAACAGCTTGAGAAAAATAAGCTAAAGAAAAGGGAAGATAAGCAGCAACGCAAACAGGACCGCAAAGAAAGTTCTCCAGGCGGCAGCCTTGAAAATATGATGGCGTATGTGAATGAGTTTGGAGAGATACTGCCCGAGCCGCCGGAAAAAAGCTAATCGTAAGTTTATTATAATTCCATCTTTATAATCCAGGCTATACCTCAACTACCGTTCAATTGCAATTATTATTTAAATAAGTACGCTTCCCGGCATTGCTATGTAAAACAAAACAGGCCCGTACGTACGGGCCTGTTTTGTTTGTTATCAACCTTAATTAAGTTTAATTATCATGTCCGTGTCCGTGGTCGCCGTGATCTTTATCTCCGCCATGTCCGTGGTCGCCGTGATCTTTATCTCCGCCATGTCCATGGTCGTGGCCATCACCATGATTATCCTGGCCATTGTGCCTTCCGTTATCATGCCAATGGTTGCGGTATTTATCATCCCGGCTGTCGCGGATTACCGCCTGGTCCCTACGGCCCCTGTAATTAGCATATCTTGTCCTATAATCATTGTCATAACGCCATGGCTGCGGACGGTTTATAACTACCTTATAGCCGTGATAAATATCGTAATTGCGATATCTTTCTGGAAGATATGCTCCCCGGGCCCATACATTACCGTTAAGATATACATACTGATGAGCGGGTATATCATAGTAAACGCCTATATCGGGCATATAATAATAATCGGCATGGTCATAACCAACAGGGCCCCACTCGGGCTGATTTCCAATATTCACACCCACGCTAAAACGTACCTGTGCGTCGGCTTTAAAAGCTAAGCAGCCTATTAAAATCGCTGCTGTAAAAATGATCTTCTTCATATAAAGTTTATTTGTTTGGATGTATGACAATTAACTAAGCATAAAGTTTAGTTTATATTTTATACTTCAAGATTTAGTACCTGCTGTTTGCCTCCTCTATTGCTCATCGGTATCCTTATCCTTCTCTTCTGCTTTTTTAGATATCATGGCCAACTGGGGTTTGCCGATCACTTTATAGTTGCCATCGCCTTTTAATATGGCGGCAACCTGATTTTTGTCCTGCATTATTTTTACAGATTGTGCCAGTTCCTTGTCATACTTAAAATTGGTTTCGTAACGGCCTTTTTCATAGTAGTAGCGCGATGCGATCTCATTTTCCAACACCTGCCTTATTTCTTCCTTGTTTTGCTGCAGGTCGTTCTTTTTACTGCTGAGCATTTTGGCCCTCAAGGCATCGTATTCAGATTCTATACTGGCAAATTGGTTTTCTTTGGTGGCTTCGGTCTTTAAGCTGTTCACCATTTTTTCAGTAGTGGTGGTATAACTATAATTCTTATCGGCCAGGTATTTTACAAAATCGCCATAGTCAGCATCTGTTAAATGGAATGACCTGGCATCAGTTATTTTACTATGGGTATTACGATACTGCGTTGCATAATCAAATATCAGCAGCTTAGCAACCAGCGCCTGGGTAACATTGGCAAAATGTTCCTGCTTTACAAATACATCCGGATAAATGCCGCTGCCATCATAAACCGAGCGCCCGTCTTTAGTTTTAAATTCATGGATAAGCGAGTCGGCAAATTTTACTACGCTGCCATCATCTTTGCGGTGGGCGTAATCGATCGCCTGGATACAGCGTCCCGAAGGAACATAATACTTAGCAATGGTGATCTTCACCAGGCTATTATAGGGCAAATTAAAGGTTTGCTGTACCAGCCCTTTGCCATAACTGCGCTGGCCAATAATTACCGCGCGGTCAAGATCCTGTAACGAGCCGGCCACAATTTCGGATGCCGAAGCGGAATGGCTGTTTACCAATACCACTAAAGGCAGGTTAGGTTCAAGCGGGGTGGCCTGAGTGCTGTAGGTAAAGTTTTTTTCTTTTATTTTCCCTTTTTGCGATACCACTTCCACATTTTTCGGCACAAACAGGTTCACAATTTTTACCGCTTCCTGCAATATCCCGCCGCCATTTGAGCGCAGGTCAAGAATAATGCCATTGGGGTTATTCTTTTTTATTTCGGTTAGCGCGGTGGTTACCTCATCAGCCGAGTTTTCTAAAAACTTATCGAGCTTTATATAACCCATATTGCCGTCAACCATGCCGTAATAGGAAACATTTGGCTGCTTTATCTCATCCCTGATCAATTTTTTTTCAGCCGGTTCAGAATTATCGCGTTTTATCAGCAACTTGATAGCGGCTCCCTTGGAGCCCTTTAAAAGCTGG